>Ga0315298_1000320_pt1 | contig 94905 bp, 56 predicted proteins | sample WHS_1_MG_FD_203077 | JGI IMG/M metagenome (GOLD analysis project Ga0315298, IMG submission 203077) | Extremophilic microbial mat communities from Washburn Hot Springs, YNP, Wyoming, USA - WHS_1_MG | ecosystem: Environmental > Aquatic > Thermal springs > Hot (42-90C) | place: USA: Wyoming...
CCCGCAGAAATACACCCAGCTTAACACGGCCACATCATCGGTTCCACGGACCCGCCGCTTCCACACCCCCAAAAAACCTCAAACCAGTCCCAGTCAACGGCAATCACTGCGGCCACGGTGGCCGCGCGCCACAGCACAATAACAGTTGCATAGCCACGCCGACCTGACGCCTGGTGGGTTATGTCCCAGTCAAAAAATTTTGCTGTGTTGGTAGGGACGCATGGCCTCATGCGTCCGCAACTTCAACGCAAAGGTACGAACACGCAGAGTTAAGGTAGGGCGCGCAGTCCACTGCGCGCCGGGGTTTGTTGTGCAGACCTGACTTTTTAGGTTTGAATCTTGTTTTCCGCGCCCTTACGGGCGCGGCTACAGCGGCGCGTGCATCTTCGAAGGTGCAGTAAATCCTGCATCGGATGGCGAAGCCTTCATCCAAGCCGGCCGCTATGCGTGGTTCGGCGTGTACCCGACTCTGGGCGAGGTGAAAGCCATCCCTTCAACCCAGCCGAAAGCGGTGCTGGAGCACCGCGCTCCAAAAGCTTCTACTCCAATCCTTCACAGTAGAAGCGCAGAGAGTCGGTAGGGCGCGCAGTCCACTGCGCGCCGGGGTCGGTTATGCAAACCCGGCTTTCTCGCCGGGATCCTGCCGTCCGCGCCCTTACGGGCGCGGCTGCGAGCATCTGCAGTGCTGTAGCGGCGCTCTCTGTGACCGCCCGGTTTTTGTCCTCCCACATCTGCAGGGCCGTCTTGCTGCACCCATGGCGCGGGAAAACGGCCCACATTCGCAGAACGCCGCTACAGAAGTGAACTGGCGCGCGCCCCTCTGGGGCGCAGTAAATTCGGCATTGAAGAGCAAGGCTTCGTCAGGCCGGCTTCTGTGCCGCGCTCGGGCTATGCCAAACTTTGGCTGACGCGCAAGTCGTGTCAATCAATCGAACCGAAAGCGGTGCTGGAGCACCGCGCTCCAAAAGCTTCTCCTCCAATCCTTCACAGCAGAGGCGTAGAGAGTAAGGTAGGGCGCGTAGTCCACTGCGCGCCGGGTTTGGTTATGCAAACCAAGTTTCTTAGGCTTGAATCTGATTTTCCGCGCTCTTACGAGCGCGGCTACGAGCCGGTAATCTGTTGGTGCGGGAAAAACACCCTGTTGATTCTGCATCCGGCGGGCAGAGGACTGCCCGCCCTACCAGGGCGTTTGCGAGGGCGCGCCGCTGAAGGGGCGCAGTAAAAACCGCGCGTTAGAGGGCGAGGCTTTGTGCGAGCCGGGTGCAGTGCACGTGTTGACCTGCATCGACCTCTGGCCAACGTGAAAGTCGGCATTTAAATCGAACCGAAAGCGGTGCTGGAGCACCGCGCTCCAAAAGCTTCTCCTCCAATCCTTCACAGCAGAGGCGTAGAGAGTAAGGTAGGGCGCGTAGTCCACTGCGCGCCGGTGTGGGTCATGCAGACCCGGCTTCTCGGGCTAGAATCCCGCCGTCCGCGCTCTTACGGGCGCGGCTACAGTGGGCGCCCCTGAAGGGGCGCAGTTTCAGCGCGGCATTCCAAAGCGCCCTTTTGGGCGCGAGACACGAACACTTGCTGTGGCGACGAAACGCAATCATCCAGCTCGCAGCGGCCTGCCCGCCCTACCAAGGATCGTGTTTTGACGAAGTTTCATGGCCGGCTTGCAAGGCGGCCCCCCAATTTATGGAAATGGCAGTTTGGAGGGTTCGATGAAGCCGAGTCATTCAATCTAACCTTGCCAATGCAATTTACATGGAGGGTCGAGTTTCACCTCGACTGATTTCGGCGCGCAGTGGACTGCGCGCCCTACCTTTCGTTCTATTGATTTTCGGCAGTCCTGCAGGGTCGGGTTCCACCTCGACCGATACGGGTTTTCCCGTTTTCTGTGGGGCACATTTCACCGCAGGCGCAGAGAGTTTGTAGTTTGTAGCGGTGGTCGCAACGAAGCAAGAGTCTCCAATTACGGTTGCGAGGCAGCGCAACCGTCCGGCGGTTTTGACGAAGCAAAACTCTCCAATCTCGCTTTAAGCAAATTCATGGACGCGACTCAGAGAGAACCTTGCATTCGATGCATACCCGCCCTTGCGGGCACAGCTACTCTGCGCATCTGCGTCTTTGCGGCCAGGTCCGGCTGGGTGGAATTACGAACGTGCAAGGGCCGCGCACTCATACAAAATAACGGCACGCCGATTACGACCGGATCGGATACAGCGGTGCGCTTCTTGCCATCAATCATCAAATTGTTCACCGAAAAAGCGTGTTGGCCACACCACAAACGGTGGGGTATTCACCGGCCGAACCGTTTGTCGAACCAAGCGCGTATTTCGGCGTCGAGCTTGGCCAGGTCGGGCGGCCGCCGTGCAATTGCAAATGATTCTTCCCATTCCCTGTTCAGGTCGCCGAGGTCAATTTTCGCGTCTGCACGGACAAACAGCGGGATTTGATGCAGCTCGGCGTGGACGGTAATGGTTTTTCCACCGCGATAAACGTTTGTCGGGTTCCATGCATCACGCCATTTAGCGCCTTTGGGCAAATAGACTTCTTGTGTCCGCTTGTTTTTTTCCCAGATGGGCGACACCAGCAGATCACTGCCGTACATGTAAGTCCACCAATTCGACCATGCCTGAGGCGCTTTCGGGTCAACCAAGAACAACGGACGCACAATCGGCATACCGGTCTTGTGCGCTATAACAGCATGGCGATAGCTGTAATCAACCAGCCTGTCGTGTAAACGCGCGTACAAGCGCCAAATTGCGATCAGGTTGGTGTCATACCGCGGCTCACGTGGCAGGTTCCAAAAACCCACATTACGTGTCGGGCCAACCTCCATGATCGGTGTGAAACAACTAAAGGCGAGCCAGCGCCCGCACACTTCCTGCTCGAGCAACTGTTGGTTGTAACCGCACGTGTCCGAGCCCCAGTTTGGATACCCCATAACCGCAGCACGCTGAACGGCTATGATTGATGCGCGCAATCCTTCCTGTGTACCAGCTATGTCACCACCCCAAAAAACGCCGTACCGTGTGCTGCCGGTGTAAGCCGCGCGCGGCATGCAGACGAAATCCTCGCCGCGATACTGCTTTGCCACCTCGTAAGCTGCTTGCAGGTACAATACAGGGTACGCATTGCGGTTCTCGCGCAACGACCGGCCGTCGTGCACATTAAATGGACCGCCATCTGGGATGCCTTCCTCGCCGCGGTCGAGTTTGAACCCTGCAACACCAAGCTTGAGCAGTTTTGCCACACCACCCTGCCAGTAACGTTTCGCTTCCGGATGGGTGAAGTCAACCAATGGATAATTGTTCCGTTGCGGTTGTTGTCCGGGCAGGTTATAGCCGCGGGCAAGTGCATTCGACTCCATTTGACCCTGGAAAAACGGGCCGATCCACAGCAACATGTGCATGTTCTGTTCCTCAAGCCATTTGATTGACTCGGCAAAATGCGGCAACCGATTCGTGTCTATCTCGAAGTCGTCGTACCCGAGCCGGCCCGGCCCCCACGGCCTGTCAATCCAGTACACCCCGCACGGTATGCCGTAACCGCGCATCATGAGCATGTCTTCCATGAACTCGGAATTGAACGGGCCTGTAACAGGTGTGCCGTCGTAATAATTTGTGCGGTGCCTGTGTTCGTCGCGCCAACGCCAGGGCCGGTAAATCCATTTTGGCGGCAAGATCGGCGGGCCGACATCGAGTGCATGGGCACGGACAAGCTCAGCCGGATGTTTTGCAGTATAAATCTTGAATGCGAATGTCGGGCCTTCAAACTGCACCTTCACGCGGGCAGGGTCAGATACACAAAAGTCATAAAACCCAGGCCAAGTCCCTTTCACAAACATTCCGTAACCGCGCGATGAAATGTAAAACGGCGCGTACACCGACGTGGTGGGTTTGAGTATCATCTCGACCGTTTGGCCGCGCAGGTTCATTGCGGCGGTGATCCCAGGCGCCCACGACGCTTGTTGCGGCCCGTCAACAACACGTTCCATTAATCCAGTAAAGTATTCATCCCGGCCGGCATCGATTGCTACCCCCCAACTGAGAATGTCGGTGCCCGGGTCCGCACTGAACCGGACATTGAAATTTGCACCAGCCGGTTCAACAACAATACTCACCGTGCGGCCATCGTACATTGTACGCCTGGACTCGACCGTATGCGCCTTGGGGTTGACTTTCATGTTGACGGGCACTTGGACACGTCCGGTTGCTGTCTCGTAAAAAATTTTGTCCAGTTTGAGTGCGCGCATTTCTGCTCCTCGGCCGCACGGCGCAAGGTTCCCTGAGAACAACATCATTCCGCCGCCTTCTTCGCCACAGTGTCCGACACTGCAAAAGCTGGACAAGCTCCATGCGGCTACAATAACCAGCACGCCCCAGCGTTGAAGCCGGCCGAGCCGACCGGTTGTTCTGCGTCCATGTTCCATAACAAACTGCGTTGAAACCGTTTTCGGCGATTATTAGCATGCATCAGGCATGCTGAACATCAAAAACACACCGAGCAGGCACTGGGATGGGCGCAATACAATTGTACAACACAAGCGGGCCAAAATCTCAGTGCCGAACCGCCTAACACGGTGCAGGCGCGATTAGCTTGTCATTTTTTGCAGTGCACGTATTCTGCTGGCTGTGAAACGCAACGTAATTTTCGTGCTTGTGTTAGTGGCGGTGTTTGCGCTGTCGCGCATACCGGGCCTGATGCCGCCCAACTTCAGTGCAGCCTATGCGCTGGCATTCTGTGCCGGCGTGTATTTCCCGGGTGCACTTGCCTGGTGGCTGCCACTTGGCACGTTGCTTGGCACGGACATTTTGCTTAACGCGCTTTACTACCACACCGCAATTTTCGACGGGCACATTTTCTTCAAAACCGTTGCATTTGCTGGGCTGGTTGGGTTGGGCAGGCTGTTCTCGGCACGCAACTCGTGGGTGAAACTTCTGTTTGGTGGTATCCTGGGCGCGTTACTGTTTTACCTGGTGACAAACATTGCATCCTGGTTTTTTGAGCCGGGTTACCCAAAGACCTTCGCAGGTCTGATCCAGGCACTGACAATCGGCCTGCCAAACTATCCGTCCACGTGGGAATTCTTCCGTAACACACTCGCCAGTGGCGGGTTGTTTACAGGATTGTTCGTCGGCACGGCAAAACTTGTCGAAACAGCCGAAGCTGCAGAGGAAAAGGAGGCAGCAGCCGAAGAAGCGCCTGAACCCGAGCAGGCGCCGGAAGAAGCAGGCACCTGAACGTAACACGCACAACCATCGGCAAGACAGCGCGTGCACATTCGCACGCCACAAATCCGTAATTGCACAACCTTCCCGAGTCCTTTGTGAAAATTGGCATTATTTCCGACACGCACGGGCATTTTGACCCGGCACTGCGCGAGTTGTTTGCCGGTGTCGAGCATATCCTACATGCCGGTGATGTGGGGGACGAATCTGTGTTACTCGAGCTTAAACGAATTGCGCCAGTCACGGCCGTACGCGGCAACATGGACAACCCAACGTGCGGCTTGAAAGAGACCGAGATCGTCGAGCTGTGTGGTGCAAAATTTTTGGTTCAACATATCGTCAAGCCAACTGCACCTACCGACCAACTCAACCGTCTCATTTCGAACGTGCGACCTGCAGCCGTGATTTTCGGGCACACCCACAACCAGTTTTACGAACGGATCGGTGAGATTTTGTTTCTAAACCCGGGCTATGCCGGCCGACCAAAGTTCAACCTGATGCGCAGTATTGCGCTCGTGCACTGTCGAGGTTCAAATCTTCGGGCTGAATTTTTCAGCCTCGATTTAGGTTTACTTCCACCCCGCTGGTAAAATGAACCGAGTCCATCCAGTTCTAAAAATCCTCGCGCATGCCAAAGCGCAGCTCGGCGAGCCGGTCGAACCCAGGGCAACTTTTTGTGTGGCACTGAAAGCTCTGGGGGTAAATGCCGGTACCGAACTACGGCGTAACGGGTGACGCTCCACTTGCAAGAGCGCGGATGCACCGAAGGCAAGTCTTTCTCCGAGTCCGTGTAACCTTGCTCAAAACGAAATTGTACCGTTTTGCTTTATCAAAATTCAATCTCAGGTAGAGCGGGCAGTCCTCTGCCCGCCGGATGCAGAATCAACAGGGTGTTTTTCCTGCACCAACAGATTACTGGCTCGTAGCCGCGCCCGTGAGAGCGCGGAAAACAAGATTCAAACCTAGAAGCCGTGCCTGCATGACCAACCACGGCGCGCAGTGGACTGCGCGCCCTACCTTACTCTTTACGCCTCTGGTGTAAAGGATTGGAGGAGAAGTTTTTAGAGCGCGGTGCTCCAGCACCGCTTTCGGTTCGATTGATTGACACGACTTGCGCGTCGTGCAAAGTTTGGCATAGCCCGAGCGCACACAGCAGCCGGTTTGGATAAAAGCCTTACGCTCGAACACACGGCGCCTTACTGCGCCTCAGAGCGGCGCGCGCCGTTCCAACCGCAATTCCTGCAGCGTGATAAAAAGCGGCCCCTTACAAAAGCTAGTTTGCGGGCAGGATTTCGATGCCGTTGATTTCCGGGTTTTCGACCTGATGCGTGAATGTGATGTCGAGTTTGCCATCTGTAACTTCCACCTCGACAGTCTCAACGTAAGCGCGGAGCGGCCCGCCGGCCTTGACCCAAACATCGAAATCTTTGAATTCTTTGCCTTCGACATTAAACGTAAAGACGCGTTCGCCTGGGCCACCTATTCCTTCGAAAGTCTCGCAGAAATGCAGTTTAACGATGTATTTGCCGTTCGGTACCGGATATGAAAACGATTCCATGCTGTACCGTTCGCTGTGGTAAATGGCGGGTGTTTTTGTATTTGCGATGTCCAAGTACGGGCGTTCGACCACGTCACCACCCACAAAGCCGCGTTCGGTCAGCCAGAGATTGCCATCGGCGTCTTTGAACGGGTCGGATGGCCCGGCCTTGATTCGGACTGGTGGTGGAGGGAACTGTGCGGTATCAGCCGGTGTCGGTGTTGTTTCTGGTGCTGCAGTGGCAGAGACGGCCGGAGTCGGCTCGGCCGGTTTTTCTTCTGCTGTCTGCTTGTGGTTGGATTTGCACCCGGCTGAGACAAAAACAGCCAGTGCAGTTACGATTGGCAGGAACACCCAATGCGGAGAATGTCTTACGCTTTTCATGGTGACTCAGTTTGTTGTTGGCTCGGTTACGGGGTAAGTGTGCCATTGAGTCATAGCGATGCAACCAAAAAACGCAGGGCTGAGCCGGGGCGCAAACCCATGTTTGCTTTTGCGCCTGCGCGCAGGTAACTCGTTATGTGGTGTCGATGCCGAGACCGGCGAAGAAATGCCGGGCGGAATTTCTGGTTTGGCTCGCTTGCTGAAGATACGCCACAAACCTATTGCCCGGCAGCGACTCTGTAAAACTTGGCCGGGCAAGAGTGAATTCCAGTCTCAATCCACTCGAACGGCATTACAGACGGATTCGTCACGCACAAATCGAACCAGTCGGTGAGGTTTGTCGAGTACTGCACGCGGTACTGTACACCTGCCATGCCGTTGATCTGGAGAGTTAGATTTCCGGAGGCGCATGTCCAACTGTTAATTGTTGGTCTTGGAAATGGGTTTACCAGCACGTTGAACGACTGTGTGGTTGTCATGGGCGGTTCGCCATCGTCTCTGACTGTCACAACCACAAGGTTGGTTCGTTCCGACCAAACAATCGGGACGTGCCAAATGAACGTGCCAGTCACAGGATCAACAGCCGCACCTGTCGGTCCGCTTAAAAGTTCGAAGGTCAACTGTTGTGCAGGCAGGTCGTTGTCAATGGCAACACACTGGTTGGTGACAGTAAAACCTGCTGTTACAAGCACATCCGGCGGCCGATTAAATGTCGGGGGTGTATTTGGTGTGTTTGTTGTGGTGATGAGCACTGCGACCGGCACCGGGCCGAAAGCGATGCGCCAGGTGTGATTCGTGATTGTGACCAGAAAACTGGCCTGGCCGGTGAATTTTCTGGCTGCGACAAACCAGGCGGTGTAACCGTCAGCCAGGAGCGACGCGGTACCGTTGGTACCGTCAGCAACGACGTAGTTAAGATTTGTTATTCCACCGAAAATGTCGGGCAGATTGATTGTTACGGTACCGTTCCGGTTGCAGAGTGCATGCGGTTCGGCTTTCCAATTCAGGTATTCTTCGAGTCGCGTATAACCGACTGCATTTGTGAGGTTACGGTCGGCGGCGTTGGTTGGGTTCAGCCCCATGGCAAGCTCCCAGTAGTCCGGCATGCCGTCGTTGTCGGTATCTGCTGGGGGCGGCTCACTTGCAAGTGCAGGCCAACCACCGGCTTGATCTGGATAATCTATGATCCGGCCTGTTCCGTTGACCACGTCATTGGCAATCCTGCGGTCGAGGCCGTCGCGCGCCCAGGGCATTGCACCGCCCAGGACAAGCACTTTTAACAAGGCGTTACTGGCAGGGTCAGTTGTAACAGCCGGACATGCAAATGCCGAGTTTGTTGGTGTGTAAGAACCGCTGAACATGCCCCAGCCGTTGTTGGTCGGGTTGAACCGACCATCGAGCGTCAGGTCAATCAGATTGCCTTCCTGATAAATGCATGTTGTTGAACCGCCACCTTGGAAGGCGTAGTTGTAATCCTTGTCTGGGCCGGCAATGAGCGTGTTGCCGATGTAGTTCATCCGTACGGATTCGTTTGTGCCGCCGCTATATCCTGCGCGGTCGCCCCAGTTGTAGATCACGTTGTTCCGGAAATCCAGCGTCCATAGCAGGTTCGATGTACCCGAACCGGTTCTTGGGCTTCTACTGTGATGGTGGGCGTACAAGTTGTGATGCCAGGAATATGTGGTGACAACATTGGGGGTGATCAAAGATGCGTACCCATGTGCGCCTTTGCTGTGGATTGAATTGTTGAGTGATTCGGTGATGAAGCACCATTGGACCGTCAGGTCCCTAGCGTTTTCAGTGGCTGACAGTGTCTCGTCCACAGACCACGAGGCCGTGCAGTGATCCAGGATCACCTTTTGACCGCCGGAAACCCAGATCGAATCAGCCTCCTGCAGTGCGTTTGTGCCGAGGCGCACACGGATGTGGCGTATAACAAGGTCATTTGCGGCTATCAGAACCGGATAGTTCCGAAGGCAGATGCCATTACCCGGGGCAGTTTGGCCTGCGATGGTAATGTTTGGCTTGGTCAGGTCCAGGCGCGACTTCAGGTCAATGTAGCCGGCAACCCTGAAAACAATTGTGCGCGGGCCGGTTGCCGAGCTTATGCCGTAACGCAACGTTCCGAACCGGTTCGGATCAGTCGAGCTGGTGTAATCGTACAAGCTCGTCACATAGTACACGTCTCCGCCACGACCGCCCCGGGCAGTTGCGCCTGCGCCTTCAGCATTGGGGAATGCCGGTTGACCTGACAACTCAGCCCGGCCGATCAGCCCGGTGCAAAGTGCTAGGCATACGATTGCAGTAAAGCGGCTCGCGTTTTCGATCAGGCTGTTCTCCTTCCGGATTAACATCAGCATAAGCGATCAACATCAGTGTAGGTTCGTGTTGCGGCATGTGATGCGGCACGTGTAGGCCGGACGGCAGTTAACTCTCTGCACAGGATTTGCCATAGCTGAGTTGCACCGGAGCCGGCTGACGGCACGGCGTTTTGCACGGCATTTGCACCTGCGCAACCGTGGTCCGGCTGAGCGATCCGCTCACAGGAACAGGTTTGTTTGCGGTCATTTTGATGTAAAATCTAGTCGGCATCGTGCCTGGCCGAAATTAAATCTTTTTGCAAAAAACTTTGAAGAAATGCACCTGGGTTTACAGCCGGTATTGAACCTTTGCGCAGGTAAATGCATGTTTTGAATGTGAAACGGCCCAAGCGAGTTTTATTGGCCCTGGGCTGGTACGATTACCGGCTGCACCGCGGCATTGAGAAATACGCCCTCGAGCACGGCTGGCATTTGTGCCCGGATGTGACCAAGGAAAAGGTCGTTCCGTGGGGGTGGGAAGGCGACGGTATCCTGGCATGGCTCGGTGCCGGGGACGACCTAGCCGAATTCGTTGTTCAGGCAGGCAAGCCGACGGTTGATTTCAGTTACCGCCGCAGACAGCTGCCGTTCCCGCGTGTGCTTGTTGACCATAAAGAAGTTGCGCGTCTTGTTGCAGACCATTTCGTCTGTCGCGGTCTGAAGCACCTGGCTTATTACAGCGACATTGACAACTGGGCCTTCAATGAGAATGGCCTGTGTTTCAGCGAGTTCTTAGCGCAGCGAAATCTGGAGTGCGTTTGGCTCAAATGGCATGAATCGGCCGAACATACCACGGGCAAACTTCAGTGGGTGAAGAAACGCAGGTGGCTGGCTGTGCAGCTTAAAAAACTGCCTAAACCGCTCGGTGTTTTCGCCGCCAATGACGACCGCGCTCTTGAGGTGCTCGAAGCATGCGAGGCTGCCGGGTTAAAGGTACCCGAGCAGGTTGGCATCGTTGGGGTTGACAACTCGATTCTTGCAGTTGAGGCGATGCAAGTCCCGATCAGCAGCGTTGACACCAACCTCGAGCTGGTCGGTTACATGGGGGCGGCGCTGTTGGACAAGTTGATGCGCGGCGAGCGTGCGCCTGCCGAACCGATTCGCATTCCGCCCAAGGCGCTTATCGTGCGCAGAAGCTCAGACATCCTTGCTGTGCAACATGAAGGAGTTGCACGCGCACTGCGGCACATGTGGGAGAATTTCAACCGGCCAATCGGCGTTGATGACCTTGCGCGGCTAGCCGGCATGTCACGGCGCAGTCTACATGCTGCGTTTGTGCAGCATCTGGGTCGTACACCAGGTGCGGAGTTGCACAACCTACGAATTCAATATGCGAAAAAGTTGCTGCTTGAAACCGACAGCAAGGTGGAAACGATTTCGGCCATGTGCGGGTACGCGAGTCTGAACAGCTTTGCTGTAGCGTTCAAAAATGCAGTCGGCATTGCCCCGGGCGCGTTCCGCGCAAAGTTCAAGACCTGACTCAAGGCCCGCGTTCTGCATCGGCATTTGCGGCTGTGTCAGCATGCCAGTTAGATCGGCTGGGCCTCAGCAAGCCAAAATTCGGTGCACTTTTTTCAAACAACTTTGCAAAAAATCAGAATACAACCTCGACCCGCGCAGTGTACAATTTATATGTGCGAAATGTCCGCACTGCAAATTTACGGTGCTGTAATAGCAGCGGAATGCGTGGGGTATGCACCCGCAAAAAAAGCGCGGGGCCGATCGGTTCGGCATCGCGTAGAAGCACTGAATGCGGAAAAAACCTTAACATGAACAAGGCAATGGAAAAAACTCTTGTACTTGGATGCGCAATCTTCGGATTAATCAGCTCGATTGCTTTGGCTGACTCGGTCCTCTGGACAGGTGAAGCGGGGGACGGCAACTGGCACACCGGGTCGAACTGGACTAATACAACAGCCGGCACCAGCGGTTCACCGCCAAGCACGGGTGACACGGCTTATTTCTTCGATAGCTCCAGCTCTTCTTTGACCGTAAGCTCGGGGCAGACCATCGGCGCTCTTTATTTCAGTGCGACAAATACGGATTACTCTGTCCAGATCAATTCGCCTGCGTACTTGGAAGTTCTTGGCACGCTTAGACTTGGCACACTGCAAGACCCTGGCACAGCCATCCAACGGACTGTCACTGTCAGCGGAAATGCAATTTCCGTCTCCAATACCGCAGCTAATCTTGTGCTGAACCAGGGACAATACTCAGCCAACGGATCGCACGTGACACTTAACATGGCGGGGCTGGACTTGTTCAACGCTGACATCAACGGCCTCGGTATCGGCTCGGTCAATTACGAAAACGCAGTTGCACAACGCAATGCGGGCACGTTGTACCTTGCGAAAACGAACTTGATTGTGCTGCGAAGCTGTCTCTCACGCGACGTCTGTCTTACCAACCCGCTTGTGACCAATGCAATTGAAGTTGTGTATGTGGGCGCCGGCAACCACGCAAATGTCAGGAGTTACCTGTACCTGGGCATCTCGAATGCAATTTATGTTGACAACCTTTGCATCGGTAAATCAAAAGCATCGGCACCAGCAGCCGCTACAATGAAGTTCAACCCGAATTTTGTCGGGTACCAACCGGTGGCGTATTTCCGGGGTGTTGGAGGTGATTCGACACGCGTGACATGGTGGGCTGTTGGCGACATGGCCGGGTACGGCTCCAGCGCACAGTATGCTGTCGGGACTAACGATTTTACAGGCGGTTACGTTGATGCGCTTGTGGACATTATGAGCCTTGGCAGAGACACTTCCGGGAGCCAAACCGGTACCGGCAGCGGCAGAGTTAACACAGGCACACTCATCTTCGACAAAGGCGTAATTGATGTGAACTTGCTGATCGTTGGCAATCAATCACTGGGAACCACAGGCAACTCAACACCGAATGCGGGTTACGTGTTTATTGCCGGCCCGGACGCATTGCTGCGGGTTAACGATGAACTGCGCATGGCTGCAACCGCAATTGACAGCACCAGCGCGCGCAATACCTACGGCTTGATCTCGGTCAATGCAGGTACACTTTGCGCCAACACAATCACAGTGGGGCAATACTCAGCGTCGAATGCTGTCATCCAGATTCAGAATGGCGGGGCGCTATATTTGAGCAACACAATTGCTTCGGCGAGCAAACCGTTGCGGACTTTGAACCTGAGCGATGCCACGCTCGGTGTACGATTGGCGGGCACCGCGCCGATCGTATGGGTGACAAATCTTGTTACCGGCGGTTCGCAAAATCAGATCAGTGTCATTGGCTCGATAACTTTCAGTTCGTATCCGGTCCAAATCCCGATCATCAAATACGTGTCTTTGACCGGGGCGGGCAACAACTTTGTCCTGGGTACAACACCGCCGAACGTTGTCAACGCTTATCTGACAAACAACGAAGCCACAGCATCGCTTGATCTTGTGATTCCCACTGATCCGAGGCCGGTCATTACAACGCAGCCAGACGGATTTGCAGGTCCAATCGGCTCAACCGTAACGCTTGCGGTAGTGGCAACCGGTGTTGAACCGCTGTATTACCAATGGGAAAAGGATGGCGCACCGTTGTCAGACGGCGGGAACATATCGGGAAGCAAAACCGCCACTATGGTTATTCAAAATGCGCAGGTTACTGACAGCGGCACTTATCAGGTTGTGATTACAAACGCGTACGGGTCTGTCACAAGCGCGCCTGTTGCAGTCACAATCAGCTCAGGAAACGTTGCACCAACAATTTCTGGGTTGGTTGACCAATCCGTTCTGCAGGGACAAGACGCCACATTCGCACCTTCGGTGGCTGGCATACCCACACCTTGGGTGCAATGGTATAAAAACGGCGTGCCGATTCCCGGCGCAAATTCAACTTCACTCACAATCTATAACTGCCAGTACCCGGCCGACGAAGCGCTTTATTCAATCGTGGCCACTAATGTGGCCGGCACAGCCAGCAACGCCGCGATGCTGACAGTTGTTGTACCGCCGACAATCGTCACACAACCGCAAAGCACAACTGCACCGGTCGGTGCACCGGCCTCGTTTACGGTGGTTGTGAATGCGCACCCTGCGCCAGTGTACCAGTGGTACAAAGGCTCTGACATCGTATCAGATGCCACCAACGCAACGCTTGTGTTTGCTGCCGTTCAACCTGCCGACGCCGGTACCTACAAGGTCCGAATCGCAAATCTCGGCGGAACGGTTTGGAGTGATCCGGTCACATTAACCGTCACATCAACAAGCGTTAACTGGACGAACCTCGCTCCAAATGCGACATCTGGCGTATGTTTGGACACACTTTTGCATGTCAAGTTCAACTCGAGTTCGGTTGCACTCGGCAACGGCACATTGCGGATCTACGATGCTGTTGGGACTCTGGTTGACACAATTGACCTGAGCTTAAACGACGTTAACAATGCACAGATTAGAACCATCGGCGGCGGAAACTATTACGCGTACCCGGTCATCATCCGCAGCAATGTGGCAACAATCTATCCACACCCCGGCGTACTTACCAGCAACACGACATACTACGTGTTGATGGACACCGGGTTCTTCAAAGACGGCGCAGGTGCATGCATCGTGGGTATAACCGACACAAACACATGGCGGTTCACAACCAAGGTTGCACTGCCTGATCCATATGCAACAACAAACGTTGTTGTTGCAGCCGATGGGACCGGTGATTTTGCGACCGTGCAGGGTGTAATTGACTGGATTCCGGCATATGCAGGGTTGCCGTACACGGTCAATATCAAGAAAGGCGTTTACGAAGAGATAAATCGCATTCCAACCGGTAAAAACAACATCACCTTTGTCGGTGAAGGCTGGCGCGAGACAATCATCACATACGCAAACAACAACTCATTCCAACTCGGTAACGCCGGAACCGCAACGCGATGCATGTTTTATGCGGGCGGTGACGATCTCGTGTTCAAGAACATAACATTTACCAACAGCACACCGCAGGGTGGGTCGCAAGCCGAGGCAATCCGCGTGCAAGGCATGCGGATCATGTTCGACAACTGCACCTTGTGCAGCTATCAGGATACCATCCTCATCAATACCGCCGGGTCAAGCTCGGGTCTGTTCAACAAGTGCCTCGTTCAGGGCGACGTGGACTTCATTTGGGGCAGTGGCATTGGATTCTTCACGAACTGCGAAATTCGCGCAATGCGGCGCGCAAATAACAGTGCAGGTGTCTACACACAAGCAAGAACACCATCCGCCACATACGGGTTTGTGTTTGTGGACTGTCTGGTTAGCTGTTCGGCGCCGGGCATGACAAACTGGAGCCTCGGGCGCGACGCCGGTAATAGTTATCCGTACGGCAACGTTGCATGGATCAATTGCAGGATGGATTCGCATATTAGCCCGGCTGGCTGGACTGATGGCGGCTTAACCGATAAGAGCACCCTCCGATTCTGGGAGTACAAGAGCACTGACTTGACTGGGACAAACCTGATCCCAACAGATCAGCGTGTACCGTGGTCGCGTCAGCTCGAAGACTGGGAAGCTGCAATGCTGCGTGACGTCGCCACGGTAATGTCACCCGTTACATGGACACCAGCACTTGCGGCGTATGTGGCCGCCTCACCGACGAACCAGACTGTTTACACCGGCCAGACACTCACCATTGCAGCGGCAGTAGGTGGATTGCCCGAGCCGGTCTGTCAGTGGTTCAAGGACGGCTCGCCGATCCCGGGAGCAACTAATGCAGTGTTGGTTATACCGAACGTTCAAACCAACGCAGCCGGCAGTTATTACGTCTGCGTGACAAATGGCTACGGCTACGACGTTAGCTCTACAGCTACTGTGGTTGTGTTGCCGGCCGTTCCGCCCGCGTTGACCAAGCCAGTCATGCTGCCGAACGGTTCTGTGAGATTCACATTGACCGGTACACCTGGCGTCCAATACCGGCTATGGGCAAGCACAAACATCGCACTTGCACCCGTCACAAACACTTGGACACTGCTCCGGACCGGTACTTTCACCTCGGACCCGATCGAGGTCGGGGACACCGATGCACCGAACTACCGACAACGGTTCTATATACTGACAACTCCATAATGCGTTTCTCTGAGTCAACCGACTTGGCTCTTAAGCTGGTTACTGCATGACGGTCATGAGCATCTTTGCCGGCAAACATCAGACGCAAACATTGCTCGCCCGGCCCACAACGTGCGGCACCAGTGTAAAGCGTCCGGTCGAAAAACATCCACGGTGCGCTTTTACACTCATCGAGTTACTGGTTGTCATAGCAATAATTGCGATACTGGCGGCACTGCTGCTGCCCGCGCTTGCAAAGGCAAAGGAACGCGCGCTACGAATCAATTGCGCAAGCAACCTCAAACAGATCGGCATCGGCCTGTTCCTGTACGCCGAGGGCAACGACGACACATTGCCAATCGTCAAGTTCCGCGACCAGAACTCGTGGTACCCGTATGAACTGGCGCGCATGAACGCCGCCACAAAACTGTTCACCGAAGGCCCGCACAACCTCGGGCTGCTGTGGTCAACCAAACAAATTGCTGACCCGCAGGTGTTTTACTGCGCAAGCGGTAAGAAATACGGGGGCGGCTGGACTTACTCATACTACACGGTCAAAGATCAGTGGCCGTTCGGTGTCGAAAACACATCCGAAGACAAGGTCCGAGGCGGCTACAGTTATTTTCCGCAATCGCGTGTGTTGCAAAACGTGGGGCCGGGCCTGCTCCTGCCCGAAATAAAGTCGTCAGGCTCAGGCAGTTACCTCGTGCCGTTAAAGGTCAGCCAGGTCAACCCGAACAAGAGCATGGCAACCGATCTTGTGCACAATCTTTCCAGTGCGGCTGCCTCACCGCATAAAGAGGGTAACTTACCTGGCATTAACGCTCTGTTTGGCGACGGACATGTGGTCTTTCAGAGTGCGCGTCGGCTGCCTGATGCATTCGACCCGGCACTGTGGGATGGGATCGGCAACGACGGCTTGAAATACCGCAAAGCAATGAACATGTGGCAGCCGTAACACAGCGAAAAGCAGTCAGCAGCTTTTTCAAGGAAAAAACGCGGATCGCAATCACAACTAAAACCGTCAAACCCAGATTTTGCCGTTGATGCCCGCTCACGCCTGTAACCCCTTGCGCTGCAAGAACATGCGATGTGCATACCCTTGCACGAAAATGTGAACTTCCAACTGCAATGGATTTGACGGCTGTCTTCACCCCATCCTGAAAAACAAGTAGGTACATCCACAAGGCCGCTCAAAGTCAGGATACAAACGCATAACCCGGGTTCATTTTCTGTGCGGGCCGTTGGCCGATCTGCCACAATGCCATTGCACGCGGATCGCTCCCAAACCCGCAAGCAACAACAGGCTTACTGCAATTGCACCGCTATTGGGGTATTGCGGCATGAACTGCAGTGCCGCAGCACCAACAGCCGGCCCGACACAGTTACCAATTCCAAGTGCCGCTTCGTGCAACCCGCCATGTTCACCTTTTGTCTCGCCCAGGTCCATAGCGTAGAACAACGATGAATAGTAAATCAGGCCCGAGGCACACCCGAACAACAACTGTGCCGCGATCACCGCAACGAGATTTGGCACAACCAAAATCACTGCAAATGCACCCGTGAGCACCGTAAACGATCCGAACAACCACCCGAACCTGTAGTGCCAACCCGGCCAAAGCCATAAAAATCCAAATGCACCCACTCGCGCAAACAGCCAGAGCGAACAATAGAAACCCGCGTGCATCGGTGACAGAGCCAGGCGCGCTGCTACGGTTGGCATTGCAGCCACAAGCGTGTTGATTGCTACGTATGCAAATGGGTTCGCTACCCATGCCATGTGCAAAAACACTTTTGCGCGTCCGCTTGGGGTTGTGAGAACCGGTGCAGTGCAGGTTGCCTCAGGCGATGACCCGGCATGTTTGACAGTGCGCGTCTGGACAGCTCGCCGGTCAACAACCGCAGCGCAGATTATAAGCAGGGTTACCAAAGCGATCGGTACGTAAAACAGGCTTGCCATGCCAAGCTTTTCAAGCAGTGTACCCCCAACAAAGTACGCCAGTGCGCCTGTGCCGGCCCAAACGATGTTGTAAATACCGATGTTATGCTGAATGCCGGATATGGATTCCCCTTCGCTGACCAGTGCCTCAAGTGCAGGCCATGTCAGTGACATTCCCGCAACTGCAACAGCCATCGAGACCACCCTAGCCGCCGCTGAATCAACCGCCCAACCGAACCCGATGGCACATAGCATCGTGCCAAGGCCGAGCTTCAGCGCGGTGAAGTAGCCGGCACGTTGCGCAAACCGACCGCCCAGCCACGACCCGACCGCATAAACAAGGCCCGTTACCGCCGCCAGAGTCAGGTTGGCTTTGGTGTCAAATTCGTGATGCGCCTGCATGAAAAAGTACAGGTAGTAAAAAAAGAACGTCGTCACGAAGGAGTTAACCCCTTCGATCGCAAAGTACCACGTTTTGTGCCGACCCGGTAACATTCCAATGCGCTGCGGTAACGGGCGCTAATTGGAGCATGGAATTCACCAAGTCTCAATCAAGAATCCTATCAGTAAAAGCCGCTTCCCGCTCCTCGCCGTTTTTTTGACCAAACAACATGGCGAAAACAGCAAATCAGGAATCAATCGCCTAGATGCGTTCCCAGAGGCGTGCCGTATTGGGTAGGGCAAGAAACACCGCACTGCTGTGGTTTATACCGCATACCGCACATTAGCCGGGCGAAAAGGCTATGGACGAAATAACAAGCGCCAGCTCGACATTTGCTCGTTCACCATAGATCGGTTTTTGGAAACAGACTTTCGCACGCACGGTGAAATTGCAGAGCCGGCGGCCCCACAGATGCGAAACCGCAGCTATAGAACAGTGCTTATAAAGCGCCCAGACAACGCGACGCTCGCAAAGCGGCGCGACAGAAAGAGCCTCATAGACAGTCGCTACAGCGTAATGAAAATTGGCGCTGATGTGCCGCCTGGCCGAACAGGTATTTGGACTGCGCGGGCGCGACTCGGCTTTCGAAGAGCTGCGACACAGTTACTGCACGCCACAAGTACTTCCACTACGTGTGCGTGTCCGCGCTTTGAGCCGGCCCCGAACACAGACCAGCGGCTCGCAGCCACGCTCGTAAGAGCGCAGAAAACAAGATTCAAACCTAGAGCTGTGTCTGCATTAACCAACCCGTGCGCACACTTGAATGCGCGCACTATCAACTCTCACCACCTCTGCGGTTAAACGTAGCCGTGCTCGTAAGGGCGCGGACGGAAGGATTCCGGCCGAGAACCTGGGTCTGCATAACCAAACCCGGCGCGCTGTGGACTGCGCGCCCAACCGACTCTCTGCGTTTCTACTGTGAAGGATTGGAGGAGAAGTTTTTGGAGCGCGGTGCTCCAGCACCGCTTTCGGTCCGGTTGGAGGGATGACTTCCATGTCGGCCAGAGTTTGGTGCAGGCCGGACCGCGCTGGGGAGTTGGCTTGGACGAAGCGTCGCCCTCCAACGCGGGATTTGCTGTGCCGTCCGGACTGCTTTTTTGCGGCGCTAATTTTGCAGCCACCAGAGTGCCTCATCCACATTCGCGCTGCGGGTTTTGCTTCGTCAAAACCCGATCGCTGGTAGGGCGGGCAGTCATCTGCCCGCCGGATGCAGAATCAACAGGGTGTTTTTCCCGCACCAACAGATTACTGGCTCGTAGCCGCGCCCGTAAGGGCGCGGATAATCAAGATTCAAGCCGATAGGCTGGGCCAGTGCGAGCGGCTCCGGCGCGCAGTGGACTGCCCGCCCTACCTTGCTCTCTACGCCTCTGCTGTGAAGGATTGGAGTAGAAGTTTTTGGAGCGCGGTGCTCCAGCACCGCTTTCGGTTCGATTGATTCACGACTTGCGCGTCAGCCAAAGTTTGGTATAGCCCGAGCGCGTACAGCAGCCGGCCCTGACGAAGCCTTGCTCTTCAATGCAGAGTTTACTGCGCCCCTTCAGTGGCGCGCTCCGTCACAACCGGATTGGTAGGGCGGGCAGTCCTCTGCCCGCCGGATGCAGAATCAACAGGGTGTTTTTCCCGCACCAACAGATTACTGGCTCGTAGCTGCGCACGTAAGGGCGCGGACGGAAGGATTCCGGCCGAGAACCTGGGTCTGCATAACCAAACCCGGCGCGCAGTGGACTGCGCGCCCTACCTCAACTCTGCGTTTTTCCGTCCCCGCGGTAAAAATGCAGACGTATGGAGCCGTGCGCCCCTACCAACGCAACAAAATTTTTTTGAGCGGGGCCCGAGGCGTCCCGTTGGTGTGGCCGTGCAACTGTTGTTGTGCTATGGCGCGCGGCCATCCTGGCCGCAGTGCCTGCTGGTGAGCGGAACTGATTTGAGGTCTTTTTTGGGGTGCAACAGTACCGGTGCTCTGAAAGCTTGGAGATAGTAGCGTTGACCGGAGCGTATCTCTGCGGGCGTGAACGCCCGCGCGCCGTCCCAATTGCAGTGGTAGGGCGGGCAGTCCTCTGCCCGCCGCGATTCGGCGCACAACGGAGTGCGTGCCTTACCTACTCTTTCGTAGCCGCGCCCGTAAGGGCGCGGAAAACAAGATTCAAACCGATAGGCTGGGCCAGTGCGAGCGGCTCCGGCGCGCAGTGGACTGCGCGCCCTACCGACTCTCTGCGCTTCTACTGTGAAGGATTGGAGTAGAAGTTTTTGGAGCGCGGTGCTCCAGCACCGCTTTCGGTTCGATTGATTCACGACTTGCGCGTCAGCCAAAGTTTGGTATAGCCCGAGCGCACACAGCAGCCGGCCCTGACGAAGCGTTGCTCTTCAATGCAGAATTTACTGCGCCTCAGAGGGGCGCGCGCCGTACCCGCGCTCGTAAGAGCGCAGAAAAACAGATTCAAAACCAAAGGCCGGGTCTCCGTGACCAACCCCGGCGCGCATCCCGCAAATGCGTGAATGTCCTACCTTACCTGCCTCCCCGTGCCTCTGCGGTAAACCAGAAGTAGTTGGAGGCCCGACTTCCACGTGGTCCGGAGTTTTGGTGCAGGGCGAGTCACGTACCACAACGAGCTCGGACGAAGCTTCACCCGCCAAAGCGGAATTTACTGTGTACGCTGGTGGGCTGGAGGCCGTCGCTGGCGCCTTGATGGGGCCGGCAACCTGCTTGCGCGCTTTTTCAAGAAAGTCCAGCTTACGGTTCGCACGGCGCATTGCGTGCGCTTTTCTTTGCCGAATGCGGTTATGGATTTTCGATCGTTTCGACGCCAATATATAGCAGTGTGAACATTTGCCGGCTGTGCAACAAACGTGCTGTAACGATCGCCGGTGTACTCGGCCTGTGCGGCGCGTGCATTCGGGCGAGGTTTGACGAGGCGCAACCACTAATCAAAACTGCACATGCAACTGCGCGGCAAAAGTTTGGCCTGCCGACTGAGCCACCCCGCGCACAGCATGGCCGGCGGTGCAGGCTGTGCTCGCACGAATGCAAGATTCCAATCGGCGATGTTGGCTATTGCGGGCTACCTGCAGGGGATCGTACTTCGGCAAGAGTGAGCTGGTATTACGATCCGTTACCGACAAATTGTGTGGCGGACTTTGTGTGCCCCGGTGGCACGGGCTGTGGGTACCCGAAATATGCGTACAAGCCAGGCCCCGAACACGGATACAACAACCTTGCAGTGTTTTACGAGGTCTGTTCATTCGACTGCCTGTTTTGTCAAAACTGGACTTATCGGCATTCCAGTCGCTCAACTGAAAAGCATTCTCCGGTAGCTTTGGCAGATGCAGTCGGGCCAACCACAGCCTGCGTCTGCTTCTTCGGTGGTGATCCGACACCGCAACTGCCGCACAGCATACGGGCTGCGCGGGTTGCACTGGCCCGGCACAAAAGTCGGATCTTGCGAATCTGTTGGGAAACAAACGGCAATATGCATCCGGGTCTGCTGGATCAAATTATTGAAATTGCGCTTCTGACGGGTGGCTGCATCAAGTTCGACCTTAAAGCTTGGGATGAACGAACTCACTTCGCACTAACCGGCGCATCCAACAAACGCACGCTCGAGAATTTCGAACGTGTCGCACGGCGGGTCAAAGAACGGCCTGAGATACCGTTGCTTGTTGCCAGCACGCTACTTGTGCCGGGGTATGTGGACAGAGACGAGATAAGTGGCATTGCGCGATTCATCGCCGGGCTTGATCCGGACATTCCATATTCGCTACTGGCATTTCACCCGGATTTCATGATGACGGACCTGCCGCGGACATCACTGGCACATGCCGAGCGCGCTGTAGCTGCCGCCAAACAAGCCGGGCTGAAACGCGTTCATATTGGTAATCAACACATCCTTTGGCGGGGCGATTACGATGCTTTGGCGTGACAACCCGGTTGCTTTCGAGCGGAGGGGTCAATACTGCATTGCATATCTTTGATTTGCATTGTTTGACAATGCTGCCCAGTTGAATTAGGCTTTGTGATAACTTACAAAGAGGAGGCATGCATGAAGAAAAACGAACCTTTTTGTGGTGGGATGGGGCGAGGGTGTGTTGGACTTGCGTTATTATTCGGCCTGTGTGCAAACGGTGCGGACCCAACCAGTTTTACAGATAACTTCGAGGGACCGTCATTGGACACGTTTTGGACGGTTTACCAGCAGAACGGCACAGTTGTGTTCCCATACACAAACCGGGTACATTCAGGTGCGCAAGCTGTTCTGCTCCAAGGAACAGGTGGGGGACAAAAAGAATTGTCACTCAGACATTATTTTGAGACGCCACAGTATGGCAAAGTCTCGGTCTGGGTTTACGACACGTTCGAGTACATCTACTTCAATTTACTGGTGCGTAACACCGACGTTGAGCCGTGCCATTGGGGGGTCGGTGTGATGGATTGGGACAGGAGCACTTACTATTATGGCCTTGCTGATTGTTCGGGCGGCAAATCCAGTGTGCCACGGTCAATTGGTTGGCATAAGTTCACCATCGAAAGCACACTGCAGGCTGTGATCTTGTCGGTGGATGACCAGGTAATTTACTCTGGGCCAGGCGGGCACCCGTTCAATCTCGTTCGACTCAGCCTTAGCGGACCCGGCGGTGGGAGCATTGCGTACGATGATTTTTCGTTTGAGGCGGCTCAGGTCCCCGCGCCGATCTGGATCATTTCGCTCACCTGCAACGGGGAATTGACTTGGACAAACCCAGTGTCTCTTACCAACGGCGTGTTTACAATTGAATGGGCGCCGGCTATCGGGGCGCCCTGGCGCAGCTCATGGGACGAGTTGCGATCGTTTACTGTCGCAGGCCTGACAAACACAGTCGAAGTGCCAATGCTTTACCGGGTCAAGTGCGTGAGCAACCTATTTGTCCCGTTTGTGAGCGGCTTGCGACTGGCCTACAGCGCAACCAACGCACTTGGAACAAACTGGACCGAACAGTTTGCTGTCCTCGGTTTTTCAAAACCAACCGCAGGTGCGGGCAAGGAGTATGCCACGGTCGAGTTGGTCGGTAACAGAGGCATGCAAACGATGTTTCTACGCTCGACAGATTCAGCGGTGTACAAACTTGACCCAACCACATTGACCGACACGCTGGAGTGGCAAATCGGCCCTATGGGCACCACATGGACCAATTTCAATTACGCGGGCAGGTACACACGAAAAGTGTCCATCGAGGCAATCGAGGATGTGACTGTGCCGGCGGGCACTTTTCCCAATTGCTACAAATTTCATAAAACAGTGCTTAACGCGCCACCAGATGAAACTGCCGAATGGTATGAATGGGTCTGTCCCGGCTTTGGGATGGTCAAATGGGTTGATTATTGGACCGATAACCCACCAGCAACGTATCTCTTGGAAACATGGACACACTAGGGCGCTGTGCCCGCGCTCGACATTGCACAACGCGACTGCACACCAAACCCTCCTCAAGCTGGCGCCCTGTGTGTCCGGGTCTCACGCCTTTGAAGTGGGATGCTTTAATTTCCATCGTTCCCGAAGTGTCCGGTGCATCCGCTCTCGGAATTCGACGGGTAACTCGTACGGCTGATCGTTTTTGTACAGCGTTATTGTTTTGCGGACAGTGTCAATAACAACCTTGCACGGATCGCACCCGGCAAGGTGTTGCTCGAACTCTTTGCAAATGGCCGGGTCAACCGTGCCATCTACATACTCGTTCAACAGCCGCAGCAGGTCGTCACACTTCATTTTGCCAAGGTTAAATGAGTTTTCTGGAGCCACAAAAGTTACAAGGTTAGTGCGGTTTATGTTCGTGCCGGTGCGCACGGATCAACCGGCGTTCAGGATCGCCAAAAGTATGTGTGAGCTTTTCACGCAACTGAAGTCGCGCCCTAAGCAAACGCACCTTTACATTGGCTTCAGTCAATCCGAGCGCTTCTGCAGTTTCCCTGATTGACAATCCTTCAACGTCACGTAGCAGAAATACAAGCCGATGTTTCTCGTCCAGCTCGGCCAGTGCCTGCTCGAGCACGCGTCGTGTCTCGGCCTGTTGCGCAAGCCTGTCCGGTGTCTGGCGCCAGTCCGCAATGTATTCAGGATGCGGAATTGTATCCGAGCCGTCCTGAAGCTCGGTTGATTGCTCGAGTGAAACTGTGTCAAGCCCGCGTCGTTTCCGGATGATCTTCAGAGCTGCATTTGTGGCAATGCGAAACAGCCAGGTGGCAAAACTCGAATCGCCTCTGAAGTCTTCAAGATGCTCGAGCGCATTCAAGAAGGTCTGTTGCGTGACATCTTCAGCATCGTGTTGGTTGCCAAGGATACGCATCGCCAGTGTGTAGATGCGCCGTTCATACCGATTTGTTAACGCCTCGAATGCAGCCAGGTCACCTGCCCGGGCGCGTTCAACCAGCTCAGCATCATTGACATCTACGCTCATTGTGCAAACACGGTCAGTACAGGCCAATTCGCATCATTTGCCTTGCCTTGCAAGGCACAACCCGTCTTCGGCTTCATCATGCACAGATGCGTGAATCCTGACAAACCCAAATCCGGCCCAATACACGGATGAGATCTGTCAAGGGGTGGATTCGACTTTCCCTTGTTTGTCGGACGTCCATTGCATATGTTGCGGCTGGTGCAGTTTTGATCCTCAAAACATGAAAACAATCATCTGCAACCGTACGCTGCTGATGTTTTGCACGACCAGGTTCGTGTTCGTCCTGCGCGTTGCCATGAGCTTTTGCATGGCTGTGACATCGTGTCTCGGCCGAGACCGCATTTGCCTGAACGACAACTGGCATTTTGCAAAGGGCGATCCGGAGGGTACATCATCAAGTCTGATGTACGATGTACGGCCCGAGGTTAAAGACAGGCGCGACGATAAACCTGCCGATGCCGAACCGACGGAACCCGAAAAGATCAACGGCACGGCCCGGACAGTGCTGAAACCTTGGATTCTGCCTACGGGCAATCCGTTCATTAAAGACCACGCAAAACGCCATAGCCGTCCGGACGGTGAACCACCCAGCCCGTTGTACGCGCAGCCGGATTTTGATGACAGCTCGTGGCAGATTGTGAACTTACCGCACGATTGGGCAATTGAAGGGCCATTCGATACCACAGGCAAGATCGCAGGCGGCGGCATGGGCCGTCTCCCGAGTCCCGGGATCGGCTGGTACCGCAAAAAACTGTACGTACCGGACTCGGATACCGGTGCATGTTTCTTTCTGGATGTGGACGGTGCAATGTCATACGCAACAGTGTGGTTGAACGGCCACGTTGTAGGCGGTTGGCCGTACGGATACGCATCCTGGCGGGTTGACCTGACGCCGTACATTGTGCCGGGGCGCACAAACCAGCTCGCCATTCGACTTGATAATCCACCTGACTCGTCGCGCTGGTATCCCGGGGGCGGTATTTACCGCAATGTATGGCTCGTCAAAACGCATCCGGTACACGTCTGTCATTGGGGCACATGGATAACAACAAGCAACGTGTCAAAATCTGCTGCAGATGTTCGTCTCGAGTTGACCATAGACAACAGAAGTAGCAGCGATCTGCCGGTGAGCGTCGCCACTGAAATCTTTCACTGCGACAAGAATGGCTGCAAGACCGGGCGCGCTATCGCAAACTTCCCAACCGGCACGTTGAGCCTGCCAGCGGGGCAGTCTGTCAAATTCAACAGTTCAGTCACTTTGCTAAATCCCAGGCTTTGGGGACCGCCCCCGACACAAAAACCGAACCTGTACGTTGCTGTGACGAAAATCGTGCACGATGGTGAAGTTTTGGATTCTTACGAAACATGGTTCGGCATTCGAGACGTTCGGTTCGACCCGAGCAATGGAATAATCATCAACGGCGAACGTATCCCGATCAAGGGTGTAAACATGCATCATGACATTGGCGCACTCGGTGCCGCGTTCAACCTTCGCGCGGCACAGCGCCAGCTTGAAATCCTGTGCGAGATGGGCTGCAACGCAATTCGCACCGCGCACAATCCGCCTGCGCCGGAGCTGCTTGATCTGTGTGATCGGATGGGTTTGCTTGTGTTGGACGAGATCTTCGATTGCTGGGAACGCAAGAAGACACCGCTGGATTTCCACCTCATCTTTCCTGACTGGCACGAGCCGGATTTGCGGGCGTTTATCCGGCGCGACCGGAATCATCCCTCGGTCATCCTCTGGAGCATCGGCAACGAGGTCGGTGAGCAGTACACCGGTGAACAGGGTGCCGCAGTTGCCAAACGCTTGTACGAAATTGCTAAAGAAGAAGACCCTACACGACCCGTTACAACTGCCATGAACTGGGCCAAACCGGACATGCCATTGCCTGCGGTGGTGGATGTGATCGGGCTCAACTATCAGGGTGAAGGTATCCGTGATACACCGCCTTATGCAGGACTGAGAGGCATCCGCACACCGCCGCAGTACGAAGCTTTCCGGAGGGCGTTTCCACTCAAGGTCATCATCAGCACCGAAACTGCTGCCGCAGTCAGTTCGCGCGGGACATATTTGTTTCCTGTGTTCGACGGGATTAGTGCGCCTGTGAAAGATGGTTTCGGGGGTGACCCGAGCAAAGGGTACGTCAGCTCGTACGAGCTTTACACAGCCGACTTTGGGGCGTCACCTGACAAGGTTTTTACCGCACTTGACAGCCACAGGTTTGTAGCGGGTGAATTTGTGTGGAGCGGGTTTGATTATCTTGGCGAACCGACACCGTACTATTCGTCGCGCAGCTCGTACTTCGGGATCATTGATCTTGCCGGATTCAAAAAAGACAGGTTCTACCTGTACCAGTCACGCTGGCGGCCGGACCTGCCAATGGTGCATATTCTCCCACACTGGACGTGGCCTGAACGTGTGGGCAAGGTCACTCCGGTGCATGTGTTCACCTCAGGCGACGAGGTCGAGTTGTTCCTCAACGGCAAATCGCTCGGACGCAAGAAAAAAGGCCTGTTCGAGTACCGGTTGCGCTGGGACGACGTGGTTTATCAGCCCGGGACGATCGAGGCAATCGCATACAAAAACGGCAAGCGTTGGGCCAAGACAGAAATAAAGACCGCAGGTGAACCTGCGCGATTGAAACTGGCGCCTGACAGAAAAGTTATCACCGCCGATGGACGCGACCTATGCTTTGTCACCGTGCAGGTCACTGACAAGCACGGCATACGCGTCCCACGAGCCGCCAATCGTGTCCATTTTACCCTCGAAGGCCCGGGCGAAATTGTGGCCACTGACAATGGTGACCCAACCGACTTCGAGCCGTTCCCGTCCCACGCGCGAAACGCGTTCAACGGGTTGTGCCTTGTTATTGTGCGCAGTGTGCCGGGAAAACCCGGCACCATCAAAATCACAGCCGCTGCCAACGGGCTAAAACCCGAAACAATCATCGTTAGAACCACACCGAATTAAAGCCTTAACAAAAGTTGGTTCAGACTCGGACGAGAAACGTCTATCACTCGACTCCGCCCCGCATTGGCAACTAAAACCATCGCCATTACTAGCACGCACGACGCGATCGCAAGACCTGATAATGTTAGATTGGCAGCAAGGCCAACAATAAACCTTAGCCCAACTCCCACACCAGGCCGTTGTTCGATCGCCCTGCCTTTGCTGCGAAAGTATCACTCGCAATTGCAAGGTGCCTCGTGCGCTCTTTCGGTTGGGTGAAAATGGCAGTGGGACTGCGCTTTAGGCTGGCTGAGTTGACAGCGCCGTTCGATCGCGTAATCACACTGAATCGCGCGTTAGTTCGGCGACCTGCGCCTTGGGTTAAATTGGTCCGGCAAACACGCGCACCGGCGCGCACGACCACGCGGACAGAACAACTGATCCGCGCGCGCGGGTGCATTGGGCCAGCCGAGGCAAATTACATAAGCAAAGAACGCAAAAATTCTCAACTCGCGGTTTTGGCTAGGTGAACTGTGTGCCCCCGATAAAGCTTAGTACGTTTGTGGACTATGCCGGACATAGTCCGGACCTGATTTTCCGCAGTGCGCAGGCTGCGGGTTCGAAACAACCGCCAAAATATCATATTCGTGCGGCCGACGGGGCGCCATTTTTGCGCGCGTGGTTCGAGAAAGTCGTTGCCAAAAATGTTGCGGCCATCCACACCGAGTCCCACCAACCGGGCTGTCGGTCACGGTTTCCAGGTCTGTGACCTGTAACCGTTGTAGATGTAATCGTAGTCGGGCCCGGATGTGGGCATACCTACCGGGGGCGATCCTACGGCGCCACCTGTGGCAACTGCTTTGCCATATCTGATCAGAGTCCCATTAAGCCACTTGTGGTGTTCGACGTGACCATCCAGGAAAGCAAAGGTGCTAACATTACCGTGATACATTGGCAAAGGGTCAACCCAACTGAAAGACTGTTGGTGGCCTTCCCTTGGTGAGTTTTGCCACTGTACAACCCATGTACCTACATTCATGCCGCGCGAGTCGCAATCCTCAACAAACACAAACGTTTGCGCCGGGCTTATGACCTGCGGCAGCTTTGTATATGGTCTTACCCCCCATATACCCTCGCCGGCGACCCCGTCTGGCTTTGAATAACTGTCCAGCGCCCAACCGCGGCCCGGGCTGTTCTTGTAACGCACGTCACCGGGACAATGTATTACCTTCGGGTTTTTCTGGTACGCCGCCAATGGATTGTTGGCTGAAGAACGGACGCACTCCAGCCAGCGCTGCTCGGATAGATCAGCCGATTGGCCGGGTTGATTCCAGGTCATTGATTGTACGTAAATGTAGCCGTCCATCGCTTGATATCCGCCACTAGCGTTTCTCGGCCAAGGGACAAGCCAGCCGTCGTTTTCGCTCGTGTACATTTCCTGACCGAGGGCAAGTTGCTTTTGATTGCTCAAACACGCAGCTTGCGTTGCCTTAAGTTTGGCCCGCGCCAAAACCGGCAGGAGCAACGCAGCCAGGATCGCAATAATCGCAATGACAACCAGGAGTTCGATCAAGGTGAATCCGGCTCGGCTATGTCGTTCCTCGCGGGTGGTGGGTTTCCCAACACGTACTATGTACCTTGAGCTTTTCATAGCTTTTTGTATGTCGCGATATGGCGCCCCTCTTTGCCGCCGCACGAAAATCGAAATTAGCACTGGCCATTGACAGATGCAACGACCTGTTCTTTTCGCCAATGTTAAGGGTCCCAGAACCGGAAGGATACTGTGCCATTTGTCATATATTGAGCACAACCTAGTTTCGGATTGTGTGGGCCAGGTACAATTACACAGTTGATGCTGATACCGGCCTTAATTGCACTGGTGTGAACTTGGAGTAACGAGCCGGTTCGGCAACTTCGGCGACTACATTTCTGCCAATCACAAGCGCGCCATTGATTGTAAGTGACACGGTTGACTCAACTGCATGGCCAGGTGCGAATGTTGTCCCCGGCCCAATATACCTTACCCACTCAGCGTTCCCGGACCGCCAAATGCGCTTGCGGCGCGAATGTGGGAAAACCACGCTCTTCACGATTTAAAATTGGCATGTCGCAGCCGAACGGCGGTGTGTATTCAAAACAATGTTACCGGTTTATGAGAGTGGGCTTTGACGCTTTTAATAATCAACGAGCTGATGCAACTCATTTCACCATCAGATGCGGCCACCACCAAAAATTTAACACCGGCAACCCGTGGGTCACGACGTTGCCGGTGTTTGTTTGAATTGTTTCAGTTATCCGCCAAGGGCGTTAGCTTATGGACTCACGACCGTGACCGGTGAGCTGGTAGCTGGTGGGATATTGGGGTTCGTCGTGTTTATGGCCGTCACGGTGAAACTACCTGTGCTGCCAAAGTACACCTGCATTGTCACTGTCCCGTTCGCCAGTGGCGCTGGGTTGGGCAGGAAAGCGTTGGGATCTGAGCAGCCGAGCGCGATCACGTCACCAGACACGTAGGTGACGATATGGTAGGTCGGGTCAACCGCATTGACGGTCACATTGCAACTTTCGCCGAGGTTGATTGGCAGAGGCGTTCCAACCTTGCCAGTCGGTGTACCCGGCGCGTTTGTTTCACCTGGAAGCAGGACTTGCAGTTGAGTGAATGGACGTTTGATCAGAGCGAAGTAGCCTTCAGAACCGGCAGGGAGCGAAGATGCCGTAATAAGCGCCCACCTGAGTCCAGCTTGCAAGGTCGTGGGTACGTCTGCCGGTGTTCCCCAATTGCTAATATTTGCGAGGGAACTACCGGCGATGAGTGAAAATCCAATGTCAGGCGTAGTCCAAGTCAGCCAGTACGGCGCGTTTGTGGGCACCACAAAGTACAGTCCTGTGCCGTCGCCGGTAGCAAGGTTCCAAATATTCGTATCAAGCCTGTAGTCGCCTTTCTTAGTGAAATCTTCGTCAATTTGTGTAAAGGCGTTTGTGACAGTTATTCTAGCCCAACGCCGCGGTATGCCGGCATTTGCGATATTGCCCCAGTTCTGATGCCCGATCCGGACTTGTAGGGGGTTGCCGAAAAGGGTTCTTACGTCGTCATCGGTCAATGGCGCCAAATTAAACGGCATCGGATCCCGACCCGGTGCTTGGACCGTGCCGTTGGTGTTGCTGAGGAAGGTCAGTGTCCACTTACCCGCCAGGACTGCATTTGTGAACCTGAGCGCAACATTGACATCAACCGGATTTATACCGCCTCTGTTGGTTTTCCAAGAGAGATTAGCAACGCACTCAGTGTTTGTCCCACTGCCACTGATGATTTGCAGCCACAGCACGTTAGGCTGTCCCCAATCGTAGTACGATGCATTGCCACCGCCGCCTATGAAATGTATGTGCGTATCCAAACCGCCCGGCTCTGTGGCGTTATCAAGGATCGTGAACGAGTACGTCACAGGGAAAGGCCCGTCAACCCAAGAGTCCATGTCTCCTTGGATGGCCAATTGCGACCGCCCGTAGATTCCGCTGCCTCCAAACAACACAAGTGAAGGCGTGGCTTTGTTGATTGCCATAGTTGGCGGTGGAGCCGGTGCGACATACCCCCTGTATTGTATGTTGTCGAAGTAAATGATTTGGATGCCGCGCAGAGTCGGGTTATAATTCCCGTTGTCTGCAGCAATACAGGTGTCAAGCAATCCGCTACCGGCCAAGTCAGGGAAATTCTGTGGAACTGATCGCAGGTCTACGCTTATATGAATCCAATTGGTATTAGGTAGCCCGGCGGCATTTGTTGCTGGCACTGTCCAATAGTAATACCAGCGCTGGCCCCCATCCGAGCTTCTTGAGCCGACGCGGATCACGCCGAAGTCAAGCGAACCGTCTGCATTGGTCCGGATCGCAGAGCTCTCGTCATACCGCATGTCAAATGAGAGGTTAGTGAACGTGAGGTCTCCAACGATGGGCAAGGGAGCGTAATATGGGGTCCAACCGTCGTATAAAACCCACTGCGCGAAACTGGTACCGCAGTCAACAGTTAGTCGAATTGAGCCCGAGTTAGGATTATTGTTAGCGTCGCTTGGGTCCCATTCGCAAGACACAAAGTCACCCCCAAACCAGTTGCCCCAATTAACCACTTGGCTTGAATCATCAAAATTCCAAACCATGAAGTTGGTTGGCCCGATGTACTGTGCTCGTGCTGCCAGCGCTATGCCACACACCAAGGCGGCAACTATCGCGATGTGATAACGTGTTTTCATACCGATTTTGGCTTCGTTTTTTGTTTTTTCTGTTTGCCCGCCCCGCAACCGACGGAGCGGTATATATCCCCGCCTGAACCGACGATTGCGACGTCGCATCTTGGTTAATTTCATCAAGCGTTGCAATAGGCACAAACGCCTAGGTGGAATCACCCATGCCAGTAACTCAATCATGTGTCGCAACGCAGCGGCTTGGGAAACAGAATTAATTTCACTAACAGGCTGTTGAAAAATGGCTGTTTTGGAAAACCGACCGTCGAAGACATTGGGATTTTTGCATGTTTTTTTCTCCGAAAATGACTTTTTCAACAGCCCGCTAAGCTATGAGTTTTGGGCAAAACTCCTGACGCCATTTGCTTCGGGAGCGAAAATGGCAAGGCAGGTGTTTGCGTTGCGAGCGCGCTGCAGGCTAAGAAAGCAAACTCACGTCTTGCGCAAGGCGGTGCAGCTCGAACATATGAAATGTCAAACACTATGTGCGCATCACCCTTGTTTGTTTGCGGAGCGCGGACGCGAAGAAGTGTGAGGGCTTTTTGTGTCGCATTTGCCGACCGAATTGATGCATATGGCCAAGCCAAGCCGATGCCGAATGCATTGTTGCAGATTGCATAATGTGGTAAGTGCGTTTTACTTTAGAAATATGCGATTTGTGCCGCAGTCAATTCTTTTGCCTGGTTTGCTGGCATGCGCGACTGCGCATGCGGTCGAGACAGAGTCCGGCTCGAACTCCGGTTGGCTTGCTCAGGTTCCGCCGCGCCCGTTTGTGACAAATGCTGCGCAGTTCAGGGCATTGTCCGGCTCGGACTGGCTTGTCGGGTGCAATTTCAAACTAACCGGCGTAGTCACATTGGTTGACACAAATCGCGACCTGGCAGTCGTCGAGGACAGAACGGGGGCGGTTGCACTGCACATGTGCATACGTGATTGGCCACTCCGTATCGGTCAGCTTGTTTCTGTGGAAGGTACCAATGCGGTTCAGTATGTTCCGAGTTTTCCCAGTTTTCCACACCGACCGTCAAGCAACGCAATCCTGAAACGGTTCGAGGCACCTGCAGATTTGGGGGAGTATTATCTGACGCGGATGCGCGGTTATTTGTGCCCGCCGGAAAACGGGGAATACACATTCTGGATTGCCAGTGACAATTCATCCGAGTTGTGGTTGAGCACAGACAACGACCCACGCAACAAAAGGAAAATCGCGTCCCTGGCGCGATATAGCTGGGTAGATCCAAGGGAATGGTCACGATATCCATCACAGCGTTCTGAACCCGTGTTCCTGAAAGCCGGTGAGCGATACTATATCGAGGCGATCCATGACCAGGCAACCCTGGCCGGGCATCTGGCGATTGCCTGGGCAGGACCGTCGTTACCACAATCAATCATAGATCATCGGCATTTAACTCCGTGGGTCGAAAATGCCGGCCAAGCCGGCTGTGATGGCACAACCGGAATACTTTGGGAATACTGGACGAACTTTACCGCCGGAAATCTGGAAATTGTTACGTGGCCCAGACCGTTCGAGGCTGCGTTAAGCGTTGAGACTGCGGAAGTAAAAATTCTCGGGTCTGCGCAGTTGGCCCGAGCCGAAGAAACTGTCGCTGGGCAAAAGCCTGGGTTTGGAAGACAACTATCGTTGGGTTGAAGTGGAGGGGTATGTAACGTTTGTCGGCCTGGACGAAAGCCTAGCTTTTCTGGAAATAAGCGTTGGACAGGGTAAAGCACTCGTACGCGTACCAAATGCCACAAAAGAGTTAATCCGCGCGATTCGCGACCGGGCTGTTCGTGTGAATGGTGTTTGCGAAGGGGTGTATGATCAGAATCGTATCCTGGTTCCGGGCATTATTTGGTCGCCTGGAGAAGAGTCAATTTCACTGGTTGAAATTGAAGAGGCATTACCTTTGCAGCGCGCTGAGGGGCATTTGGGAGCTGCGCCGGGTGCAGCAGCACGTACGCTGAGCGGGTTTTACAGTACACGTGGAGTTATCACATTCAACGATTGTGTGTTCGGCACGCACTACCTTTTCATTCAGGAAGATACCGGTGTGGTGCGTGTTTTGCTTGAAGGTCTGGGGTTGAAGAACGACTTTAAGGTCGGCCAATGGCTGGACGCAGCGGGCACTTTGGAACGCGACCGGTATGTGCCCGTTTTACGGCCATTGGTGTTGAGTGAAGTAGGCTGGCATTTACTGCCCGCACCAATAACTCAACCAGTCCAGTTCCTGGCGCCAGAAGACACCGATTGTAGATGGGCCGAAGTTGATGGCGTTGTCCGACGCGTTAACGCAATGGCACACTGTGGCCTATGAGCAAGAGCGGCCATGTAAACCTGTGGCTCAGCCGGACGGACTCAAACCACTTGTCTTGGTATGTGGATGCGCGGGTCCGAGCGCGCGGTGTTTTGTCTCTAACAATACAGGACAGTCCGCTGTTGTTGATTCCGGGCCAAAGTTTTATTCATGTTGAGCAAGAACCGCCAAAAGACCTGTTCCAAATTCACACCAGTTGCGTCTCGAACCTGTGGGTAAGTATCCCCCAACCTGAACTCCAACACCGGATCAAGCTCGTCGGGACGGTTACATACAAAGATACGCGGTCATTCTTTTTGCAGGACGATTCGGGTGGCGTAAGGGTTTTCCACAATGCCGACCAGAATATCAACGTGGGTGAACAAGTCGAGGTGGTTGGCTTTCCGAACGCAAGCGGGCCGACGGCAGTGCTAACGGAGTGCCTGGTGCGCTCGCGCAGAATCATCCAACCTGTCAAACCCAGAAAACTGAACTTTGGCGAGGTACTGTCATTCAGGCAGAATGGCTTACTGATTGAAACGACGGCAAATTTGCTGAGCCAGAAAACGACCGACTTTGACCAGATTCTTCAGCTTCAAGAGCACGGATACGTTTTCGAGGCTGTGCTTGCCCCTGAACGAGGCCGGGTACCATCCTTCGCGCGCGGCAGCAGGTTAAAGGTGGTTGGGATTTGTGATTATGGGACATCACCTCAGTCAGGAGATAGCAAACCCGGCATACAAAGCGCTGCTGCAGGCCTGATACGCGTGCTGATGCGCGCACCGTCAGATGCAGTGGTGCTGAGCGGACCGCCGTGGTGGACATTTGAACGCACTGTAACAGTGGTTGGGGTGTTGCTTGCGACATTGTTTGTTGCGCTGGTTTGGGTTTACTTGTTGCGCCGGCGTCTTGAGCGTCACCAAGCAGCGCGGCTTGCATTTGCGCGCCAGCTTTTTGCAGGGTCAGGAAACCGAACGGCAACGAATTGCAGTCAACTTGCACGATAGTTTGGGCCAGTACCTGTTGGTTATCAAAAACAAGGTGCGCCTGGCAATGCAGGCTGCAAGTGACGAACCCGCCCTTCGACAACGGCTGAATGAAATCTCCGAGGTCGCATCTCAGGCGGTTGAAGAGGTACGCCAGATCATCAATAATCTGCGCCCATATCAATTGGGCAGGCTCGGCCTCACGCAAGCGATTCGCGCCATCGTCAACCGCGCAACTGAAAACAGCTCGATTCTTTTCGCAAGCCACGTTGACGATATTGATTCGTTTTTCGACAAAGACGCCGAAATACACATCTACCGGATTGTTCAGGAAGCCGTAAACAACATACTCAAACATTCCCAAGCCACTGAAGCAACGGTGGTCGTAAAAATGAATTCCGACTGCGTTTCGATTTCGATCCGTGACAACGGGAAAGGATTCGAGCTTGGCACACTGGACTTCGCCAGCGCAGCAGGGCCCGGTCATGGGTTAAGCAGCATCGCAGAGCGCGTGCGCATCCTGGGCGGTAAATGGGAGCTGGATTCAGCTCCTGCCCAGGGCACGCGCCTGACAATTGAGATACCTAAACCTGTGGTGCGACAATGACTCCCCCGCTAAAAGTACTGATTGTGGATGACCACCCACTGTTCCGGCGCGGTCTGCGCGAGGTGATCGAAGAAAGCAACAGGTTTGTTGTTGTTGGCGAGGCTTCAGACGGTGAAGAGGCAATTCGGCTTGTTTCGGAGCTTGGACCCGACGTTGCAGTTGTGGACATTGACATGCCGCGTTTCAACGGCCTGCAATTGGCACGCGCCATTCGCAAGCTCGGCCTGCCTGTGCGGATTGTTTTCCTGACCATGTACAAGGAAGAGGACATGTTCAACGCTGCGATGGACCTGGGGGTGAAAGGGTATGTGGTCAAGGAAAGTGCCGCAGACGACATTCTGACCGCACTTGACAGGGTGGCCCAAGGCGAAACATTTGTCAGCCAGGCTATCTCACGCATGCAACAAAGGCGAAGCGAGCGTGCCCGCCAACTGCTCCTGAGCAAACCCCAAATTGACAGCCTCACTCCGACCGAACGCCGCATCCTCAAACTCATCGCCGAAGACCGCACCAGCAAGGAAATTGCAGAGCTGCTCGGGATCAGCGTCAAAACCGTCGAGAACCACAGGCTAAACATCTGTCACAAACTTAACCTGCACGGCAGCCATAGCCTGCTCAAATTCGCTTTCGACAACAGGTCATACTTGTGAACCTGTCACGAATAGGCCGGTACTTTGCCAGAGTGCAGTTGACGTGATCGTTTCGCGTATTTGCAAGTCTCTTAAAGTACAGGTCCAAACTTGTTGCTCTATCCCGGAGTGTTTGCGCCAAAAAATGTCTTGCAAAAGGAAGCGTGTTAGATTAGTTTTGGAGGAAAACAAACGTGAATCTTGTTCATGCTGAATGACGAAACTCAAATTAAATGCGGCCTGCCGTCGTGCGCGCAGGAAAATGAATTTGTCCCAACCCATAAGGCTGATAAAGCTGGGAAATCTCGGTGCAAGCTGGATTTTAGCCTGCAAACTTGTTAAGTGGCTGAGATTTCAAAACCTGGTTTTTGGGTTATATTTTTGACGCGTGCGGTGCCGGAGGCTGAAGGCCTAAAAGTGTGAGGCAATTTTGTACAAATACAAAACGAATCTGGAAAAATGCGTACGACTAACTCAAAAGACACTGTTCACGGTCTGAGACCGAGTTTTACGTTGATCGAACTGCTTGTGGTGATCGCCATAATTGCGATTTTGGCGGCACTGCTGTTGCCCGTGCTGGCTACGGCAAAAGAAAAGGCACGACGATCGGCATGTCTGAACAACCTCAAGCAAATAGGTGTGGGCGTAACAATATATGCCCAGGATAATGATGACCGTGTTTTGCCGTTGCGGGCGGATGTGCCGATCACACTTACTGACCCCGGTGCACAAGCTGCTGCCACAGTCGGTTTACGGGTCGGTTCGAATCGGGTTTCCTCGATTTGGGTTTGTCCAAGTCGCAAAACTGATTTACCAACCTGGGAAAGCTGGGCGCAACCACAGCAATGGGTAATCGGGTATTCATATTTCGGCGGGTTGACGAATTGGGCGAACATCGGCAGCCCGCCCAGATCGTACAGCCCGGTAAAACTGTCACTTGCAAAGCCGTACTGGGTGCTAGCGGCTGACGCGGTGATTAAAATGGGCAATATTTGGGCAGACCAGAGAGTGCCCAGGAATGATGCTCGATACTACATTTATGCAAATTGTCCCCCGCACAAAAGCGGTCCAAATCCGGCCGGCGGCAACGAAGTGTTCGCGGACGGTTCAGCCGCATGGCGCAAGTTTGACTCTTGGTACCCGTTTACATATTGGAACGGCGCCTACGGCCAGACATTTGTTTACTGGTCACAAGACCCCATTGATTTCGACGAGGCACTAAAGGCGTGGCTGGCGAGTCACAAGTGATCGTGAGCATTGCGCCGGCATGCGTCCGGCGCGGAACTGGCACCATTGGAATGGGACTTTTGACACGGCAGGCAACGGATTTGCGTTGCGCGAGATAAACAGGGCGATTTTCGTATGGCACCAGCGTGACCGGACAAGTCTCATGGATTGTTCGCTACCGGCTTGGGCTACAGGATGCAGCGTTAACCGAGCTCCTATTGCACTGCACAGTATTCTGGTGGATACCACCCCATGAGCAATTCAGATAAAATACGTCCGCGCAAGTCCGTGTCCCTGTCGGTCTTAGCAGCGGCTTTGTTGTTAGTGGGGTGTAACATTTCAAATGCAGGTGCACTGGTAATTCTTGAAGCTGAAACTGGGGTGCTTGGTTCGAGTCTGGTCATCCGGAGTGCCGACGGTGTCACCTACATAACAAACACAAACAACAACACAGCGTACAACCCGGGCGTCGCTGCGCGTGTAGCCACTTACACGGTAACTTTCCCCGAGCCGGGCACTTACGACCTATACGCACGGATCCGCATCGGTCCGGGTGGAGCCAATGACGACAGTTTCCTGTACGGCAACGGTTTCGGGTTCAAGTCGCCTGGGAGCGATGCGGACTGGATATTGTGCAACAATCTTTGGAACGTCGGGTTTACAAACCCGGCTGATATTGTGACTGGTGCGGGTACAGTCCAGACGACAAATGTATGGAAGTGGCTCAATGTATCGGAGTTCAACGGTGGCGAAGCGCCGATTACATTCACGGTTACCTTGGACAATCTCACACAGACGTTCCAGATCGGCGGACGCGAAGACGGCCTTGACATTGATAAGTTCGTGTTCGGTACGGCTGACATGTTGCTGGCCGTGTCAAATTTGGACAACGGAACTTTGCCACCGTCGCCGCCGCCGCTTACGAATGTTTTCGATGGGCCTTGGGGAATTGCGTTACACCGGTTCAGTCCGCTTAACAACAGTATCAACGCAGATGGTGCGTATCCGGTTACCCGGCTTGGGCTTGTCAACGGCGTTCTGTGCGGCACAACTCTGCTCGGTGGAACGAACGGCGCAGGCACGGCATTTTTGATGAGTACCGACGGGTCAAACTTTGCGGTCCTGCGCACTTTTGGCGGTGCGGGTGGTGCGGCATATCCTGCCGGTGACCCGACCGCTTACGAAACCGGGTTTTTTGGAGCCAGTTTGAGTGGCGGCAGCAACGGTGCGGGCACGGTGTTTTTCGCACAAACAAATGGCAGCGTTGTAGTGTTGCACCATTTCATGGCTCTCCACGCTGACACCGGAACGAATTTCGGCGGGGCCAGTCCGTGTGGGCTGCTCGCGTTTCCAGGCGGCATGCTGTACGGAACGGCCATTGCTGGTGGTGTGGCTGGCAACGGCACTGTGTTCGCACTCAGCACAGACGGTGCATCGTTTTGCGTGTTGCACGATTTTAGTGCGCTTGACCCCGTAACCGGCACAAACGCGGATGGGGTGAGGCCAGTTGGTGGAGTGATTCTGTCGGGCGACACGCTCTACGGTACAGCATCTGTTGGCGGGGCATGTGGTCAAGGTGTGGTTTTTTCAATCCGCACGAATGGGACGGATTTCAACGTGCTGCACAGTTTTTCGGCTTTGGACCCGGTTAATGCCACAAATGAAGACGGGGCTATTCCATACGGCGGTTTGGTATTATCCGGAGCCACGCTTTACGGAACGACGTTCGCCGGTGGCCATGGCGGGCGTGGAACGATTTTCTCGATCCAGACCAATGGCAGCAATTTTGTCGTGTTGCATCATTTTTCTGCAACTGACCCTGTGACGCGTACCAATGCCGATGGGGCCGCACCTGCGGCAGGGTTGACTGTTTCCGGGCACACGATTTACGGCACAGCGTCTGCCGGAGGCACAGGCGCAGCAGGCACAGTGTTTTCGTTTGACCCGTGCAATAATCGTATCTTCGTCATCCACAGTTTCGACCCCGTGAACGCCGATGGCACAAATGCGCATGGCGCGTTTCCTGTGTCAGAAGTGCGCCGAGTTGGCGGCTGTGTGTACGGCACAACTGCTTGTGGTGGCCCTGGCGGAGCGGGAACGGTGTTTGGCATTCCCGCACCTGCGCAAGCTGCTGTTATTACGAACATTTCGCGTGATACCGGCGGCGGTATTACGCTCTTTTTTCGCGGCACACCGAACTCGACGAACGTAATTCAGTCCAGTGCGAGTCTGTCGGAGCCGATTATTTGGCAGGACGTGTCCACGAACTTGGCGAATAATGACGGCACATGGCAGTTTACGGATCAGATCAACGGACCCTGGAGGTTTTATCGGTCCTATGAACGTTGACGATTTTATGAACACGAAAACCCACATCTGGAACTACGTTGGCAGAGTGCTGGCAGTTTGTTTCGCAGTGGGCATTTGGCTCAGCGCATGGACTGTTGGCTCAGCGGAAAGCCACTGGGTGACCACATGGGGGTGTGGCGTTCAGTTGACCGAGCCTGGTAACCTGCCGCCCGTGCCCCTGGCAAACAGTACACTACGCCAGTTTGTTCGCACGACGCTCGGCGGGAAACACATCCGCGTGCGCCTTTCAAACGCTTACGGAACAAATTCGGTCACAATCAAAGCTGCGCATGTTGCGCTTGCGACCGGTTTGGGCAGCGCCGGCAACGGCGATATCAACCCTGCCACCGCCAAAATGCTCACGTTTCGCGGCGCACCGGTTGTTGTGATACCGCCCAGGCAAGCGGCGGTTTCCGATCCGGTCGAGTTCGATTTACCCGCAATAACAAATGTGGCGATCACAATCTATTTCGGCGACATCTCGGCCACGACCATCACAGGCCACCCCGGCTCGCGCACAACGTCGTTCATTGTGCCCGGTAACGCTGTTACAGCACCCAATCTGCCGACGGCAACAAAAACTGCACATTGGTACATCATAGCCGGAATTGACGTGTTGGCTGACAAGGCAAGTCGCGCCGTGGTGACACTGGGCGACTCGATCACGGACGGTCGAGGCTCGACCACCGACGGTAACGATCGCTGGCCGGACAACCTGGCACTACGTCTTGTGACGAACCCACCCACAGCAAATGTGGCTGTTGTGAACATGGGCATAGGCGGCAATGCAGTGTTGAGCGGTGGCCTTGGGCCAACGGCCATGACACGGTTCGACCGGGACGTGCTCGGTCAATGCGGCGTGCGTTACCTGATTATATTCGAGGGTGTAAACGACATCGGCAGTGGCACCAGCAGCATGGCTACCGCAACGAACCTGGTCAATGCGTACATTCAGTTTGCCAACAAGGCACATGCACACGGCATTCGTGTGTATGGCGCAACCATAACACCGTTTGGCGGCAGCAGTTATTACAGCACCCTTCACGAGCAGGAACGCCAGTTCGTGAACGCATGGATCTGTACCAACACGGTCTTTGACGGTGTAATTGACTTTGAGGCAGCAGTGCGGGACCCAGCGAATCCGGCAAACTTGCTGCCGGCGTATGACACCGGCGATCATTTGCACCTGAACCCCGCTGGGTACAGGGCAATGGCCGATGCGATCGAATTGAGCATGTTTGCCGAGTGAACGAAATACCGCCATTGTCAGCGAGGTTTACAAAGGCCGAGCACACGGTTGTGCCAAAAAGTGAAGAGACTTTTAGGCGCGTTTGAATTGGTTTGTTGCGCATTTATCCGGCAACAACCCAGCAGCCGTCTTTGTGCGTCACCCGTTGGCTGGGGGTGAAGCGCGATGTACTCTTTTGTTGCAGTCCGAAATCAAAATGCGAACGGTAACCGTAAGTTGAAGAGACAGCATACATACCCCGAACCCGGACTCGGTTGTGGACGCTGCATCGGCTTGATTATGAAAACACGTGTCTTGGCGGTTGCACTGCTGACGGTAATTGGCGCGGTACATTTGCCATGCATGACCAATCCGGCGCCAATGATGTGTGCGGTAAAACCCGGGTCATCTGCAACCGTGCTGGAAGGCAGCAACGGCGCTGTGACAGCGCTGCAAGCACGAAATTCCGGCGGCGCACCTAAACAACGCGTGCTCGAGACGTGTATAAATCCCCCAATTGTATATTCTGTCGAGAATACCGGTGCGGACTGTCCGCCGCCGCCTTTGCCCAGCATGGCAAACCTGCCCGTCATACAGCCACTGCCCGACCCGTTCATGTGGTCTGGCACAAACCCGACCAACTGGTCGTATCCGACCGGGCGTACGACCAATTTCACCGACTGGCGATGTCGGCGCGCGGAGATCAAAGCTGAGCTTGAGAATTACGAGATTGGCCCCAAACCGGCGGTTGACCTGCAGAATGTTTTTGCCAGTTACTCCGGCACGGGCACAACCGGCACACTCACAGTACGGGTGACAAACATTGTCTCCGGTACGCCACGAACACTTACGTTGACATGCGCAGTTGCGCTGCCGGCCGGGCCAGGTCCGTTCCCTGTAGTGATCGGGATGAACTCTCCGAGTGGCAGTATTCCGGAACGCATCTTCTCCAGCCGTAACATTGCCCGGATAACTTTCAGGCACAATCAGGTGACCGTGTACGGCTCACACTCGAATTCGGACCCGTTTTATCAACTGTATCCGCATCTTAACACGACAAACTCGGGGCAATACGCTGCCTGGGCGTGGGGTGTCAGCCGCATAGTAGATGGTCTGTACAAGCTTCAGGGCCAACTCGGCTCGGCCAGGATAAACCTCGAGCGGATTGCAGTGACGGGATGTTCGTATGCTGGCAAGATGGCGTTGTTCGCCGGTGCACTCGATGAACGTATTGCACTGACAGTTGCGCAAGAACCGGGTGGTGGCGGTGCGGCTGCCTGGCGCGTTTCCGAGACGCTCGGCAATGTTGAAAAATTGGGTGCAACAGACCGCAACTGGTTCAAGGATTCGATGTTCGAGTTCGCCGGAGCCAATGTGTCGAAACTACCGCACGACCATCATGAGCTGTGCGCAATGGTATGCCCACGCGCCTTGCTTGTGTTGGGCAATCCGCCTTATGTATGGCTGGCTGAGGAATCCACGTATGTATCGTGTCGTGCAGCGCTTGAGGTTTACAAAACTTTTGGCATAGAGGATCGGTTCGGGTTCAACATTGTCGGGGGACACAGCCACTGCGTGCTCGAAACCACACAGAGCAACGCCGTGGTTACATTTGTCGAGAAGTTCCTGCTGGGCAACACGAATGTGGATACGCGAATCAGGCACGCCCCGGACTTTGCTGCTGTGGATTACAACCGTTGGATTCAGTGGTGGGGAACAACGAACCCGGTTTTCCCGAGCGTCGAAGATTCATATACGCAGACGTTCGAGCCTGAATGCGAAACTGTAGGCACGAACTGGCTCATAGTTGCCGATGCAAATGCGTCGAACGGCAAATACGTTACCGCCAGACGCGGCGTGCAAAGCTTGTCGGCAGCCCCAACAAACAGTTTGGATTGGATTATCATTCCGTTCACAGTAACCAACAGCGGCAGTTACCTCATCGCCGGGCGTGTTTATTGCCCAGATGCAGATGGTGACTCGTTCTGGATAAAAGTGGACAATGATCCGTGGGTGCTGCACAACAACATCTCGCCCAAAGGCGTGTGGGTATGGTACAGCTTCGGCTCGCGAACGCTGAAAGCCGGCCAACACATTCTGTACATTGGCTACCGCGAAGACGACGCGTTGCTCGATAAAATTAGTGTGTCATATCACCCATTTGCACCGACCGACATGGGTGTACCGGCTGCAAACCTTTGCCCGTGATGTGCTTCGGGAGACACGACGTGGCCATGAGCCAATTTTCCTCGGCCCAAAAATGCGCGCGGTCAGCTTTACCGCAGTACAAAGCTTGGATTCATTTCCCGGCACATAGGTGTATCCACCTATATGCAGGCTATGGACTTTTCTGCGAAATTGTGGCGGGGTTGATTTCGCGCACCCGAGCCTTGATAATGCAAGGCGCATTTTCGGGTGGCGAGAACGGGAAACTGGTTGGAATTGTTCGAAGACGCTGTAATTTTCATGCTTGCGTGGATAGCAAACGGAAGCAGTTATATCCGCGCCTATGGTTGGACGGATACGGTTGTGCCGACACACGGTCGCCGGATCGCGTATCCGGCTGTGGACATGTTCCGGTTCTTCATTCAGACCGAATAGCGTTGGTACGGCTGGTTAGAAGGGAAATGGAAATAACCGCCGCATGGTTTGGGGGTTGCCATGCGGCGATGGTTTTTGTGCAAGCTATTTCGGGTGCTAAATGGTAGGTTTGTTAGGACGTCGGGATGATTTATGAGTTGTATGCGGTGTTACGGTGTTCGGAGGTTTTTCCTCGCACTTGCTGCGAGCGGTGCACTGGTCTTGGTCAAGTCCTCTGCCCTGGCTGATTATCCTGTGGTGTCGCATCGGTATGCGGCAGACCCGGCAGCGCTCGTGCATGGCGGCCGGCTTTATGTTTATTGCTCGCACGACGATGAAAACTGGACAAACAGCTACACCATGCGGTCCATCGTCTGCTTTTCCACCGATGACCTGAAGAACTGGACCGACCACGGTGTGGTGTTCAACGCGACAAATCATACCACTTGGGCGAGCCTGGCGTGGGCGCCCTCGGTGGCGTATCGGAGCAACCTGTTTTATCTGTACTTCGCCAATGGCGCGAGCGGAATCGGCGTAGCCACAAGCAGTGTACCGACCGGCCTGTTTAGGGATGCCAGAGGCAGCGCATTGATCAATTCGTCCACACCGGGCGCATACAGTCCCACACAATGGTATTTTGATCCATGCGCATTCATTGACGATGACGGGCTGGCATACATGTACTTCGGCGGACAGTACCCGACCAACTCGCGCGTGATCGGCCTAAACCCGAATTTGGTTGCAGTATTCGGCTCAGCGATGCCACTGGAGACTACGAATTTCTTCGAGGCAATTTACATCAACAAACGTGACGGGACGTATTACTTGAGTTATTCGACACGTCCGGAAGCTGGCATGGTGATAGCATATGCGACTTCGACAAACCCAACCAACGGGTTTGTTTACCGTGGCACCGTCTTGCCCAATCCACCGCAGAACCTCTGGAACAACAATCATCACTCGATCGTTGAGTTTAACGGGACCTGGTACATCGCTTACCACAATCGGGCTGCAGCGATTGCGGACGGTATCCCGAACGATCTCGCAGTTTACAAGCGCAGCATTTGCATTGACAGGCTCGAGTTCAATGCCGATGGCACTATCAAACAGGTCACGCCGACCGAGGACGGCCTGCCACAACTCAAGTATCTAAACCCGTACACACGTGTTGAAGCCGAGACCATAGCCAAACAGAGTGGGATCAAAACCGACGTGTGCGGTGAGGGCGGGATGATGGTCGCCTCGGTTACGAACGGCTCTTGGATACGGCTACGCGGTGTGAATTTTGGTGCTGGCGCAAGACGGTTTCTTGCACGGGTTGCGAGCGGCAGCCAGGGCGGTACAATCCAGCTACGACTGGACAGTCTCCAAGGACAGATCATCGGCGAGCTGAATGTTCCGGCGACCGGCGGCTGGCAGAACTGGATCACGGCAGCCACAACTGTGACAAATGCCACGGGTGTGCACGACCTGTACTTTGTGTTTACTGGCAGCTCAGGGAACCTGTTCAACTTTAACTGGTGGACATTCGACCCGCTCGGTGGGATCGAGTCTGGTCAATCGGTTACAATCGAAGCCGAGTCTGGTCTGCTCGGTAATGACTGGGCCGTTAGCAACTACACAGACACAGTCTCGATTACCATTCTCTCGAACCTGACAACAAACAACCCCGGAAACTCGAATCGGATTGCCACCTACCAGGTTACTTTTCCGCAACCGGGCGATTACGAGTTGTATGCGCGGGTTCGGGTCGGGTCGGGGGCATGGAATGACGACAGTTTTTTCTACGGGAACGGCTTCGGTTACAAATCCCCCACCAATCCAGATGACTGGATTTTGGTCAACGGACTCGCCTCCGCCGGCTTCACCAATGCTACTGACGTTGTCATGGGCCGTGGCTCGGCAGGTAGCACGGTATGGAAATGGGTAAACCTGTCGCAGTACACCGACAGCAGCAGCGAACCGCCGATCACTTTTGCTGTGCCATCGAATGCACTTACACAAGTTTTTCAGATTGCAGCGCGTGAGGACGGGCTTGAGATTGACAAGCTTGTCTTTGCGCCTACAGGCTATTTTTTCACGGTGGCTGACCTCGACGCAGGCAATCCGGGTCAGCCGCCAAGTGTGACCGTCACGCTCGACCTGACAAAGACGTATCAAGTTATCGAAGGCCTCGGCGGTGCAATCTGCTTTTACAATGGCTGGGTTACTGCGCATCCGTACAAGCTGGAAATCTATACAAACGCCTTTGCGGGGTTGAACCTCTCGATGCTACGGCTGGGCAACTGGTTCCGCTACACGAATAGCCCCGATTATTCTGCATACGAAATTGTGTCGAATGCGACCCGTGTCTTGGGCAGACCGGTGCCGATCCTGATGAGTTCATGGGCGCCGCCGGCCTTTTTGAAGAGCAACGGCCAATGCGGTGGTGGGGGCACACTGGCCACAAACGCAAACGGCCAGTTCATGTACGATGAGTTTGGCCAGTACTGGTACGACGCGCTGCAGGCGTATCGCTCCAACGGTGTCTGGCCGACATGGATCAGCATCCAGAACGAGCCCGACTGGGAGGCAGATTACGATTCATGCATTTTCCGGCCAACGGAGGGTGTTTATAATGGCACAAATTACGCCAGCTACGCAAAGGCACTCGAGGCGGTTTACAAAAAGATAACCAATCTGCCGTCGCCACCCAAAATACTTGCACCGGAAGTCGTCCACATCAGATGGAACACGCTCAGCAATTACTGTCGTACGCTCAACCCCAACTACTTCTACGGCGTCGCCTACCACCTTTATGGCGACAGTATTGACGGCACGATTGACGGGTTTATCCCGTCGTTGCGTGAGTCCACAAATTACTTTCCGGAAAAGGCGCGGTTCATGACCGAATATGGCGTGTCGAACATGGTCGAGGCTGCCACGCTCATCCACAACTGCCTGACTGAGGGTCGCGTGAGTGGATTCAATTACTGGAATCTCGTGTGGCCCGGTGTAGATGGCGGGTTGATCCAGATCGAGTTCCCATGGGACAGATCTCGCTGGACAAACGCGCCGCCAGGTACACCCACACAGTCTCGCGGCTACTGGCTCGCGCCGGCGTATTGGGCAATGAAACATTACTCGTATTTTGTCGAGCCTGGCAGTGTGCGCGTAGGGGTCACCTGCACCGACACAAACGTACGCGCGACAGCATTTTTGACGCCGGGTAATGTCCGGCTGGTTGTGGTCCTCATCAACCGTAGCAGCACAGCCACATTTATTTTGAATTTTGATTCCGAGCCGTTCCCTTATGTTGCGTCGGCGGCTTATCAAACGCGCACTGCCGATGTGTACACGCCCGGGAATACAAACAGGTTTGTGTATCTCGGGACTGCGGCGCAACCGCTGATTCTGCCACCTGAATCACTCACGACGCTGGTGTTTGATGGGCTGGTAACCGTGGGCCGGGCATCCAATCCTTCGCCTGCTGTGTCAGCATCAAATGTGTCAGTTAACACAGTGTTGAGCTGGACACCGGGATCGAATGCGGTCCTGCACGCAGTGTACCTCGGGGCAAATTCGAATGCGGTGGCCGTGGCCGGTCCGGCGTCACCAGAGTTTCAAGGTGTGTTTGCGACGAATTATTTCTGGCCGGGCGAACTGGCAGGCAACACAACCTATTACTGGCGTGTAGATGAGGTTATTGGTGTCAACACGAACGCAGGCGAGGTGTGGTGGTTTACAACCGGCCTAGCACCCGCGCTCAAACACCGCTACAGTTTCAATGAACCTGGCGGTAGCGTTGTGAATGATCTGGTAGCCGGCCCGGCTTGGAACGGCACTCTGCCGAATGGAGGAACATTTACCGGCAGCACGTTACGGCTTGCTCCAGGCGCGCAACAGTACGTGCGGTTACCGGTTGGTATGATGAGCACGCTGACGAACTTTACAATAGCGTTGTGGGTGCGGTTGAATTCCACGGCCAATTGGGCACGGCTGTTTGACTTTGGCAATGACACCACGGTGAACATGTTCCTGACACCGCAGAACAGTGTGAATGGGCGACTACGCTTTGCAATAACCACATCCGGTGCCGGTGGCGAACAGCGGATAGACGGCACATTCGGCTTGAACACAAGCGTGTGGTATCACGTGGTTGTGACCCTGTCCGGCAATCGCGGCGTGCTCTATGTGAATGGAACACCGGTCGGGACCAACAACAGTATCACGCTGCGCCCGGCGAGCATGGGAGTGACAACAAACAACTACATCGGGCGGTCACAGTACACATGGGACCCGTATTTGGATGCTGAGCTGGACGAGTTCCAGGTGTATCGGGTTGGCTTGAGCGCAACGGAGGTTGCTGCGCTGTATGCGATGGGGGCTGAGGGCCTGTTAAGCTGGGAAGCACCTGTGGTTGTGGCTGAGGCGACAAGCGAAGGCCTGAAATTGAGCTGGCCTGTTGCGAATGCCGGTTTTATGGTACAGGCGCGGACGAACCTGTCGCAAGGCCAGTGGTTTGCGGTTACCTCGCCTGTGCCGCAGATTTCAGGTGGTCGCTGGCAGGTGATCATGCCACTGACAAATGACATGATGTTTTTCAGGCTCGTGAAATGAGCGGTGGCATGTGACTGATGTGTTGGGTATGATCGGCTCAAACTCGAGTTCCGCGCGATGATGTGCTGGGTTTCGCTTCTCTTAAAAGCCGTTTTTGGAAATCGCCGGTTGTAATGGGGCGGGGACAAAGCTGTGCCACACATTTTCGCGTGCTGGTCGGTGACAGGCTCGAGCCAACATGAATTCAACGGGCAAACTAAAAGGGCATTTTCACGATATGAGAGCAAAAATCTTAAGAGCTGTATTGGGCGTGATCGGCGCATGCCTTGTACTCGGGCTTGTCAATCCGGTGTGTGGGGCAACTAATCCGATCATTTGGTCGGATGTGCCGGACATGTCAATGGTTCGCGTAGGCGACACCTATTACATGAGCAGCACTACAATGCACATGAGCCCCGGTGTCCCGATCATGAAATCCAAAGACCTCGTAAACTGGGAGATCGTCAATTACGCTTACGACATCCTGGATGATGTTGACGAGCTGAACCTAGCAAACGGCAAGGACGATTACGGGCGTGGCTCGTGGGCAAGTTCAATCAGGTATCACAACGGTAAGTTTTACGTGTCCACGTTTTGCCATACTACTCGAAAGACCTACATTTACTGCACGACAAACATCGAAACCGGGCCGTGGGAAACACGCTCGTTCAGCCCAGCCCTGCACGATCACTCGCTGTTTTTCGACGACGACGGGCGGGTGTACATGCTCTATGGCGTTGGTAATCTGCGGCTGGTCGAGTTGAGAGAGGATTTGTCGGGTCTGAAGGATGGTGGGGTCAATCAAGTGGTTATAACGAACGCACACGCAGTTGCCACAACTAATATTGGATTGGCAGCAGAAGGCTCGCAGCTCATCAAGCACAACGGAAAATATTATCTGTTCAACATCTGCTGGCCGCGCGGCGGTATGCGCACGGTCACCATTCATCGGGCCGACAAACTCACCGGGCCATGGGAAGGGCGACTTGGCTTGCAGGACAAAGGCGTGGCGCAAGGTTGCATCATTGATACACCCGACGGCAAATGGTATGCCTACCTGTTCCGCGACTGCGGTGCGGTGGGACGAATCCCGTACCTTGTGCCGGTCAAATGGATGGACGACTGGCCTGTGCTTGGCATAGCTGGCAAGGTGCCGGATGAACTGCCTGAACTGCCCACGAACAAGGGTCCGGTCCCTGGCATCGTGTCTTCTGATGAATTCGAGCGCAAGCCCGGTGAGCGCCCGCTGCCATTGGTGTGGCAGTGGAATCATAACCCGGACAACCGGTACTGGTCAGTAACGGCCCGACCCGGCTACCTACGTCTGATTGCCGGACGCGTTGACACCGATTTCGAGCATACGCGGAATATGTTGACCCAGCGCACATTTGGCCCGGAAAGCTCAGGTACAGCCGCGCTGGATGTCTCGGGACTCAAAGACGGCGACATTGCCGGGCTTGCGTTACTGCAGAAGCATTACGGTTTCGTGGGGGTAAAATCCGAGAACGGAACCAATTACGTCGTCGTGATTAACGCTGGTGGTGATAGGCCGGTCGAGGTTGAGCGCGTGCCGCTGGCGCAGAAGATAGTTTATCTCCGTGCCGAATGTAACTTCCGCGACCTAGCTGATACGGGGCGGTTTTCCTACAGCCTGGACGGGCAATCCTGGACACGGCTCGGTAACGAGTTGAAGATGCGCTACAGTCTGCCAAAGCATTTCATGGGGTACAGATTCGCCCTGTTCATACAAGCAACGAAAACAGCGGGTGGCTATGCCGACTTCGATTTCTTCCGAGTGAGCGATCGTGCCCAAGTAACCCGAGCCGGAAGGTCAGAACCATGAAAACCTGTGTCTTAAATCCGGTACTCGGAACTGTACTCACCACCGCTGCAGTGTACCTGAGCCACTTTTACGGGGTGGCTGCGCCTGAGTTCAGCGTGAAGTCCGGCGAAGGTTTCGTCTTGGACGCGAGCAGTTCGGCTTCTCCGGACGGCGACAGTCTCAGTTACCTGTGGTTCAATTATCCCGAAGCCGGTTCATGGAAGAGTCCAATCACGATTAACTCGGCCGAGAATACTTCCGGCGTTTACGTGAAATCGCTGGGAGCCGAAATACATGAAACCGCACACTTCATCCTGAAAGTCATGGGCAAAAGCAAGCCGACACTGACCCGCTACAGGCGGGCCATTGTGGCAATTTTGCCACAAATGAACGGTGTAACTGTCATTGTTGGGAACCTCAAAAAAGCAGATGTGTATGGGCAGAGTTGCAGGCCTACTCGATAAAGTTCGTATTTGCGAGCCTGGTGTTATTTTACTGGCAATATGTGTTGCCCTTCCAAGAACAGCTATGTCGAATACGCACGAAGTATGTAGAACATGCGGCCACCAAGTAACTGTGAGTGGCAGTTTTACACATCACAAAGTTGACGAATCTGTTGCCATTGAAGGTGCTGGAGAAAATCCCGCTGCGTACCGCGAGGATGTCAATGGCACAAACTTCACTGTGACAATTTCAGGGTTACCGGCGCGTAAGTACGATATCGTTATTGGTGTGGCGGAGACAGTCGCCAACAGCGCCGGCGCACGCGTGTTTGATGTACTCACGGGTGACCAGGTGCTTGCCAAGGATTTCGACATTTTTGCAACTGCAGGTGGCGCGAACAAAGTGGCCTTTATCACCGGTACGGTCGAAAAGGGTGAGGATGCATTACGCGGCCCGCTGCAAATTTCATTTGTGGCGACTCGCGGCACGGCCAAGTTCAATACAATGCAAATCAAAAATGCCGAGGGCGCGGTGGTGGTTTCGTTCATTGCATCTGAACTAGCCGATGCATTTTCTGCCGCTGCGACGCGCGTGCCCGCGGTAAAAGAACCGCCGATCTGGCGCGACCCGTCGTATCCGTTGAAGGAGCGCATACTTGATCTCATCCGGCGGATGTCGCTGGCGGAAAAGGTTGAGCAATTGAACCATGACGCACCGGCAATACCGCGGTTGGGTCTGCCCGCTTACAATTATTGGAACGAAGCACTACATGGGGTGGCAAACAACGGTATTGCAACAGTTTTCCCATGCCCGATAGGCGGGGCAGCCTCGTGGAATCCGGATATGTTTTACAGGCAGGGCAGGGTCACGGGTGTCGAGGGCCGTGCAAAGCATAACGATTACGCCGCCAAGCATAACGGTAACTCGAAGTGGTGGACCGGCCTGACCTTCTGGACACCTAACATCAACATCTCCCGCGACCCGCGCTGGGGCCGCGGCCAGGAAACCTACGGCGAAGACCCGTTCCTGACCGGTGAACTTGCGGTATCATACGTAAAAGGGTTGCAGGGTGACCACCCCGAATACATGTTGGCTATGGCGTGTGCAAAACATTACGCTGTGCACAGCGGCCCGGAGCCGAAACGGCATCGGTTCGATGCCGTAGTTTCGGAACGCGAGTTGTTCGAGACGTATCTGCCGCACTTCGAGCGCGCAGTACGTGAAGGTAAAGTCGCCGGTGTGATGGGCGCGTACAACGCCGTTAATGGAGTGCCATGCTGCGCAAATTCGTTCCTGCTAACCGAGTTACTGCGCACGCGATGGGGCTTCGAGGGGTATGTGGTTTCAGACTGCGGCGCGATCCGAAACATCTGGGCGCCGGAAGACCATCACTATGTGAAAACCCCCGAAGAAGCCGCTGCGCGTGCACTTAAAGCCGGGTGCAATCTCTGCTGTGGCAGCGATTACAATGCACTTGTGCGTGCAGTGCAGCAAGGCTTGATCACTGAACGTGAGATAGACCAGGCGCTGTATCACACGTTGTGGACGCGGTTTTGCCTCGGCTTATTCGACCCACCTGAACGTGTGCCTTACAGCAAATTCACGATCAAGGATAACAATACACCTGAGCACGCCCAAGTGGCGTTGGAACATGCGCGCCAGTCAATCGTGCTTCTGAAGAACAACGGGATCCTGCCGCTTGACCGGACAAAATTGAAACGGATTGCTGTAATCGGCCCAAACGCAAACTCCAGAACCATGCTACATGGCAATTACCACGGCACCGCTGCACGGCCGATCACAATCTTGGACGGCATTAAAAAGCTGTCTAGCCCAGCTATCGAAGTCACTTACGCAATTGGCTGCCCGATCACTACAAACAAGGCTATCGCACCCTGGAGCAAGCAAGACAATGACACCGATCGGCCTTTGGATGAATTACGGGCTGAGGCATTGGCTCTTGCGGCGGCTGCGGATGTAATCATTTATGTAGGCGGCTTGACCCCCGCACAAGAAGGCGAAACATTCGATCGCGATTCAATTGAACTGCCGTACCCGCAGCAAGAATTAATCCGTGCACTTTACGCAACCGGTAAACCAATTGTCATGGTCAATTGCAGTGGCTCGGCAATAGCACTGACTTGGGAAGACGAACACCTGCCGGCAATCGTGCAGGCGTGGTATCCGGGTCAGGCAGGGGGACAAGCAGTGGCTGAAGTGTTGTTCGGCGAGATAAATCCATCGGGCCACCTGCCCATCACGTTCTACCGCGCAACAGCGGATTTGCCATCATTTGATGATTACTCGATGAGCAACCGCACATACCGATATTTTACCGGCAAACCTCTGTACGCCTTCGGCCACGGATTAAGCTATACAAAGTTCGAGTACAAAAACGGTAAACTGAGTCCAAAGAAGATTCGCCCGGACGACAAGGTGAAGCTGACGTTTACAATCAAAAACACTGGCCGGCGCGACGGTGACGACGTTGCACAAGTCTATTACCGGCATGTGAATTCCAGCGTGCCGCAGCCGAAGCTTGCCCTATGCGGTTTCGCCCGTGTAAGCGTCAAGGCTGGCGGATCAACGAATGTCGCGCTCGAGATACCGGCTGACCGGTTCCGGTACTGGGACAGTGATAAGAAACAGTACGTGGTGGACCCGGGTCAATACGAACTCATGGTCGCAGCCGCATCTGACGACATTCGGATCAGGTTGCCACTGACAATTGTGGCGAAATGAACTGGAGCATGAAGCACATGAATTTTTGGCTACATGGACGAAATGATCGCCTGCCCGTTGTTACAGGAGCAAGTGGCTTTATGCACCTTGTGGAATGCGCAGCTCGGCCAGACTGCGTCTGGGCTGCCAAGCCAAGGGGTAGTGAACCACAACCTAACCACAACCACGTGAACGGACGAAATATGAAAACTCTGCTACTTGGTATTGGAGTCAGTTTAACTCTGTCTGCCGGCATCTGCCTTGCGCAAACAAATCAAGCACCGATCGAAGATTTCAAGCCGTCGGTGCTGAATCAGCCCGGTAAACAGTATCCACAAGTAAATTCCGAGCGCCGTGTGCGGACACGCATCCACGCGCCCCAGGCACAAAACGTCCTACTGGACATTGGCGGTGTGAAATATCCGCTCAGAAAAGGTGATGACGGATTGTGGGTGGGCGAGTCTGCACCACTTGATGAAGGGTTCCATTACTATCAACTCGTCATTGACGGTGCGCAGGTGCCTGACCCCGGCACGCTCTATTTCTACGGTGCGGGACGATGGGGCAGTGGTGTCGAAGTCCCAGCACATGACAGGGAGTTTTACGAGTTAAAAAACGTGCCGCACGGCCAGTTAAGACAGGTTTACTTCTACTCCAAAGCTTGTGACGCCGTCCTCCGGTGCTTTGTTTACACGCCGCCGGATTATGAGACCAATCTTGCACGGCGCTACCCCGTACTCTATCTCCAGCATGGCGGTGGCGAAGACGAAACCGGCTGGGGCAACCAAGGCCGTGTGGGGCTGATCATGGACAACTTGATTGCGGAGGGCAAAGCCAAACCTTTCATAATCGTGATGGCCAACAGTTATGTCCCCGGCGCCAGTTTTGGGTTCGGCCCGGCGGCAACAAATCAACCATCCGATACAAACAGCCCGTACTCACGCCCGATAACTGGGCCGGGTGGGCGCAGGTACAACCCGACTGCGTTTGCCAAGGTGCTGATTGAAGACTTGATTCCGTTCGTTGACACCAACTTCCGCACGCTAGCTGACCAGGCGCATCGCGCAATGGCGGGCCTTTCAATGGGTGGGATGCAAACCAGGTCAATCACGCTGGCAAATCTCGACAAGTTCTCGCATATTGGCATCTTCAGCGGCGGTAGCATTAGCACAAACGACATCCCTGACATGGACACCTTCAAGCAAAAGGTCAAACTTGTGTTCGTCAGCTACGGCAGCCGTGAAGTTGACCCCGGCAGCCGCAGAGCTTTCGGCGATACGCCAAAGGCGAACGTCGAAGCGCTCAAAGCGGCTGGCATAAACTGTCATTACTACGTATCCCCGGACACAGCGCACGAGTGGCTGAGCTGGCGGCGCAGTTTGCGCGAATTCGCCCAGCTCCTGTTCCGGGATTAGTGGGTAAAAATTTTTCGTTACAACCAAACCGAGAACAAACATCCAAAAATGAAACCACTGAGTCTATTCGTGATTGTTACTGCACTGCCGCTGGCTGTGCTAGCGGCTGATATCACCGGCACCTGGAAGTCCGAGTTCGACTCGCAGATCGGCCTGCAGAAATACACCTTCACGTTCAAACAGGACGGCACAAACTTAACCGGGAAAGCCAGCTCGGAAATTGGCGACCGTAAACGCGAAGTTGAATTGCAGGAAGGCAAGGTGGAAGGCGACAGAATTTCGTTTGTCGAGCTGCTGAACTTCGACGGCAATGAAATCCGTATAACTTACACCGGCATAGTTTCAACCGACGGCAGCGAAATCAAATTTACACGCGAGGTGGGTGATTTTGCCAAAGAAGAAATCGTAGCCAAACGCGTACAGTCAACGGCTGCGCTGGTTAGTTCTGAACTCAAGCCGGTTCGGATCAACGCCGGCCGTTTCACACCGTATACAGACTCAAAAGGCAACGTTTGGTTGCCCGACCAGGGATTCGAGGGAGGCGACACGGTCGAACATGACCCGCCAGTGCAGATAACAGGGACCGATGAGCCAGGCCTGTTTCAGAGCGAGCATTATGCCATGGAGTCTTTTTCGTGGAAGGTCCCCAATGGCAGGTACATCGCGAAGCTTTATTTTGCCGAAACCTACGACGGCATTACCGGCCCTGGCGAACGCGTCTTCTCGTTCAACCTGCACGGGCACGAGTTCAAGGATTTTGATGTGTGGGTGAAAGCTGGCGGGCCATATCGCGCATACGTGGTGACAGTCCCGGTGGAGGTAACCAACGGCGAATTCCGCATCGTGTTCACTCCCAAAGTCGAAAACCCGCAGATAAACGCAATAGAAATACTCCCAGAGGCACGGGCCAGCCAAACTGGCACGGTACCCGCGACAACTTTGACTGCGCCGGCGCTGAAGCCGATCAGGATTAAAGCCGGTCGGTTCACGCCTTTTACAGATTCAGATGGCAACGTGTGGTTGCCAGACCAGGGCTTTGAAGGCGGCGAAACGGTCGAGCGCGATCCATCTACTCAGATTACCGGTACAAAAGACCCGGGGTTGTTCCTGACTGAGCGTTATCTGATGGACTCGTTTTCGTACAAACTGCCCAACGGCAGCTATCTGGTGAAACTGTATTTCGCTGAAACCTACGATGGGATAAGCGGGCCTGGCGATCGTGTGTTCTCATTCAATGTCCAGGGGCGCGAATTCAAAGACTTTGATATCTGGGTCAAGGCAGGGGGACCATACCGCGCGTACATCGAGACTGTACCGGTCGAAATTACAAACCGCCTGCTCAAAATCACATTCACGCCGAAGGTGGAAAACCCGGCCATCAACGCCATCGAAATCATACCGGTCTCAATCACTGACACAGAAATGCCATGGCCCGGCGCCACCGTTTCAAATGTACTAAGCCCGGGCGCTGCGCAAGTACCGGCAGGCGCGCAGCAGCGCGAGCAGCCCGTTGGCCCTACGAAAAACCCTGTGCTTTACATTGATGCAGGGAAAGTCACGGGCCGCATCAGCCCGATGTTTTACGGGTTAATGACCGAGGAAATCAATTTTTCGTACGAGGGCGGCTTGTACGCCGAACTGATTCGGAACCGCTCATTCAAGGCTGATGCGGTTGTTCCGCGTGTTACCCCCACAAATTACGTTGCCGGCGAATATCTGCCGGTGTCATTCCGGCCCGGCACCAAGCCTAGGTTTTGGACCGAGGTGGGCGGCGCTTCGATGGTGCTCGACACGAACAACCCTCTGAACAAGTTCCTGAATGTCAGCCTTAGGGTGGATGTTACAACTGCCTCGGCCAAGTCACCTGCTGGCGTAGCTAACGGCGGCTACTGGGGAATCCCTGTCAAACCAAATACAACCTATCGCGTGAGCTTTTTCGCAAAAGCTGCCGGCGGGTTCAAAGGGCCCCTAACCGCTAGCATCGAAAGCGCGGATGGGAAAACCAAATTTGCCAGTGCGAAAATCTCCGGGCTGACAACCGAATGGAAAAAGTTCGAGACCACACTCAAGACCGGTCGTGTGCCGCCGTCCAAGGACAACGTTTTCAAGCTTACCACGACAACCCCTGGAACGATCTGGCTGCAGAATGTCTCGCTCTTCCCGCCCACATACAAAAATCGCAAGAACGGCTTGCGCCCGGACATCATGCAACTGCTGGCTGACCTAAAACCAAAATTCCTGCGCTTTCCGGGTGGCAATTATCTCGAAGGTAACGCATTCAATCAGCGTTTTAATTGGAAGGAAACAATTGGCCCAGTCGAGGAACGGCCGGGCCACCCCAGTCCGTGGGGGTACTGGTCCACAGACGGTCTGGGCCTGCTCGAGTTCGCTCAGTGGTGTGAAGACCTGGGCATGGAACCTGTTCTAGGTGTGTTTGCCGGTTATTGCCTCGGCAGGGGCGGTGTTATCCCTGCAGGACCGGACCTCGAACCGTACGTTCAGGAAGCGCTCGAGCAAATCGAGTATCTAATCGGCGACCCCAAAACCACTAAATGGGGCGCCCTACGTGCAAAGCACGGCCATCCAAAGCCGTTCAAGCTGACGTATGTCGAAATCGGCAATGAAGACTTCTTCGACCGCAGCGGCAGTTACGATGGTCGGTTTGCGCAGTTTTACGACGCTATCAAGGCTAAATACCCACAGTTGCAAGTGATCGCAACTACGCCAGTCAAGTCGCGTGTGCCGGATCTCTTGGACGAGCACTATTACCGTTCGATGGAAGAAATGATGCTACATGCGTTCGATTACGACAGATACGCACGCACAAACAAAACAAAAATCTTCGTGGGCGAATGGGCCACGCGCGTCGGCTCGCCCACACCCAATATGGCCGGTGCACTCGGTGACGCAGCATGGATGACCGGGCTGGAGCGCAACGCTGACATTGTGGTTATGCACTGTTACGCGCCGCTTTTTGTCAATGTAAGCCAGTTAACCGGCCCAAATCGTTCGATGCAATGGGCATCGGATCTTATCGGCTACGACGCTCTAAGAAGCTATGGTTCGCCATCGTATTACGTGCAAAAAATGTTTAGCACAATGGCTGGTGATGAGGTATTGGCCACTGACCCGGATAACGTCCCGACACGTGTCTGGCAACCGCGCCCAAGACGCGGCGGCACGCCACCACCACCGCAACAAATTCGTGAGCTGTTTTTCAGCGCCACCCGCGACAGCAAAACCGGTGTCATATACGTGAAAGTCGTCAATGCAACGGGGTCGGCACAACCGATCAGTATCCAGATTAGAAACGTCAGGAAAGTCCAGCCTACTGGCGAGGCAGTTGTGCTCGCCGGAGAATCGCTCGAAGACACGAACTCGATCCAAAACCCGAAGAAAATCGTGCCGCGGTCAGAAAAGATCGCCGGCTTAAGCACAAACTTTACCCGCGTGTTCCCGGCGTATTCCGTGACCGTACTAAAACTGCAGACTAAGTGACGCAGCATCGCACAGCCATGCTGTAGGCGGATTGGTTCGTTCTGGTGCAAACCGGAAAAGTTCTTTTCCGAGTATGTCAGTGGGGGCAAAAAACCCTCGCACAAGCGAAGAAAAACGATTGGGCAATTTGGGCCTAGAAAAATCCTTTAATGCAATCCGATGAAATTTAACCTCGACAAACTGGATTGGTCTCACCCGAAAATGGCAAGCATCCCGCATGTGCAGAACGGCGCTGTTCGTTGCCTGCCACGCGTCAGCATAAGAAAGTGTGTTTCTACACGCACAACCAGCAATCGCCTTGGGCGAAAAAACCCGGCTCCGAACATTTTGCGGGGCGGCTTGTTTACACGCCTCTTGGATTACGCGGCGCAGCGTGTGAGCCGCAGCCGGGAACACGAACAGTTGCGCAGTGGCGTGCGGCGTGCGCCAGCGAAGTGGTCGCATCAGCAACCCACGCGCACTCGGGCGGTCTTTCGAGCCAAATTCTGCCTCCTACAAAGCCTTTTATTGTGGCTGGTTCTTGCAGGTTATGCACAGCCGGCTGTGCCAACCGCATACATCAATGCCGCCAAAGAACGGGCTCCCATTTCACCGTACATTTACGGCCAGTTTATCGAGCACATCGGCAACATGATGTACAGGGCGTTGTGGAGCGAAATGCTCGATGATAGGAAGTTCTATTACCCTGTAGCCCCCAAACAGCCTGGCGAGCCGGAAACGCGCACACGCGTCGAGGGCGGATTTGGCGCCGGGCGCCGGCGCGGCGTCGGCCCTGGCCGGTGGAATCCGATTGGCCCGCCGGAGTCAGTTGTGATGGACACGAACAATCCGTTCGTAGGCGAACATAGCCCGTTGATCACGCTTGCTGGTAATGAACCGCGTGGGATTTCCCAGGAAGGGGTGCATTTTGTTAAAGGCGCAACTTATAATGGTCGTATCCATCTTGCCGGAACACCACAAAGTAGGGTCTTCATTAGAATCAGTTGGGAAGATGAAAAAGGAGACATTAAAGCCAGCACTGTTGTTCCTGTGGCTGAATCCGGCCAACTGAAAACAAACTTCCGTAAGTTCACTTTCTCGTTTGTTGCGACCGAATCCGGACCCGGCCGATTCGAAATTGTCGGTACAGGCACCGGCTGGTTAAAGGTCGGAGCGGTTTCACTTATGCCTGCGGATAACTTGTACGGGTTCAAGCCCGCAGCTATCGCAGCGCTTAAACAAATTAAAGCCGGTGTGTACAGGTTCCCCGGCGGTAACTTCGTTTCTGCCCATGAATGGCGTGACGCCACCGGTGACCCGGACAAGCGCCCGCCCACATGGGACCCCGTCTGGCGCGCGATGCAACCGAACGATATCGGCACACGCGAATTCATAACCCTTTGCCGACTGCTCGAGGTCGAGCCGTACATAACCGTCAATGCGGGTCTTGGCGATGCATGGTCAGCCGCACAGTATGTCGAGTACGCAAATGGCAGCACAAACACGCCAATGGGCGCGTTGCGCGCCGCACATGGTGATCCAAACCCGTACCGGGTAAAGTTCTGGGGCATTGGCAACGAAATGTGGGGGTTCACTTACCAATTCGGCGCAATGAGACCAGAGAGCTTTGTATTCAAACACAATCAGTTCGCAAAAGCCATGCGGCGTGTGGACCCCAACATTGTTCTTTTGGCAAGTGGCGCCATGCCGGACACCATGATCGGGTCAAGGGAATCGTTGAGCTTCGGAACAAACCTGATTCCCGAGTATTTATCAAGAGCAGACTGGACGGGCATGTTACTGTCCAACTGTTTCGACCATTTCGACATGCTCAGCGAACATTTTTACAACTATTGCGGCACGCATTTTGACCTCGCTCAGGGCAAACAAGTGCCAAACGATCCAAATGAACCAATCACAGACTGGATGCGCCCCCCCCGCAAATCACGTCCGCATCAAATACGAGCATTACAAGGATTACGAACGGCTCTTCCCGCGCCTAGCTCAAAACCCTAAACCAATTGCCATTAGCGAATGGGCTTATGCAGGTAATTGTAAGTACCCAACTTATCCTGCAATTGCATTGGCACTCCACGAAATGATTAGGCACTCGGACCTGATCAAGATGGCAACTTACACGTTCGCTACGTCGCTCCTGAAGTTCGATGGCACAAATGTAACGCTCAATGCAAATGGACTTGTGTTCATGCTTTACTCAAGGTACTTCGGGACCGTACCGGTGGAAGTTACCGGTGACTCGCCTCAGCCCCAACCCACAGCACCATTCGGCGCTGAACAACCGGCTGTCAACGCGGGCAGCGATACCTTCCCACTCGATGTATGTGCGGCATGGACGCAAGACCGCAACGCGCTTGTGGTGGCAGTGCTGAATCCAACCGATTTGGAACAGGCACTGAAGCTGCATATTGTAGGCGCCAAACTCTCCGGACAAGGTGTCGTTCGGCGTCTTGCTTCAGAGGGAGCGGATGCTAGTGAGCCCGTGATAACAGAGTCACCGCTTACAGCCGTGCCTGAAACCGTCCATACGCCGCCGTTCAGTATCAGTTTGTATGAGTTTCATGTGAACCGATGAGTTTTGCCGGCACCTATGGAAGCGGTCCACCACCATTCGAAACCGTTTCCGTTGTAGTGCCCGTCCCACGTCCGCAAGATCAGTGCCGTGTGAACTGATCGGATTGAATGGCGCGGGCTCTCACCTGCGCGATCGCCGCCGCAAGAAGTTGGTTATGACGGCGCGTGCACCTTTAGGGCGCAGTAAGAACCACGCGGACGAGGGCGAGGCTACCTCTAAGCCGCCTGCCGTGCACGGTTCGGCCCGCACCAGACCTCGCCGACGTGGAAGTCGTCCCTCCAACCGAATCGAAAGCGGTGTCGGCACTCGCTTTACGCGCGCTTTGCCACCGCACTTCAAAATCTCTCGTCTAATTCTTCACCGCAAAAACGCATAGAACGCAGAGTAATGTGGGACGCGCACTTCACTTGCACGCCGGGGTGGTCATGCAGGCACGGTTTCTAGGTTTGAATCTTGGTTTTCCGCGCCCTTACGGGCGCGGCTACGTTTAACGGCTGAGGCGCTGAGGCGCAGAGCAAGGTACGGCGCGCAAGTCCACTGCGCGCCTGGGTTAGTCGTGCAGACCCGGCTTTTTGGGGTTTGAATCTTGTTTTCCGCGCTCTTACGAGCGCGGCTGCGGCGCGCGACCCTGCAGGTCGAAAAAAGCCCATGACACACTCGACCCACCTTGAGAGCCCTGCGGCCAAGAGCGCCGCGCCGCCAAACCTGCCCAAAGGCGCAGAGAATCGGTAGGGCGCGCAGTCCACTGCGCGTCGGGGTCGGTCATGCAGACCTGGCCTCTCGGCTGGAAGTCCGCGCTCTTACGAGCGCGGCTGCGTCAACCCAAAAAACATTCGTCGGGCCGTTCCTGCAACTGCGCGACGAGCTGCGTGCACTATCCATCCCACTTCAATTTTTCAGGGTCGAGTGGTCGAGCCCGTGCGGATAGTGGGCGCAAACGCCGGTGGCACGCCACGCATGCCGCAAAGGTTGTGTTCACATGTGCTCGATTATGTTGTCGGCGAATTCAGAGCACTTGATTTCTGTTGCACCGTCCATTAAGCGCGCGAAGTCGTAGGTGACACGTTTGCTTGCAATCGCACCGGCAACACCCCTGATGATAAGATCGGCTGCTTCGCTCCAGCCCATGTACCGCAGCATCATTTCACCGCTCAAAATCACGCTGGTCGGGTTAACCTTGTCCAAGCCTGCGTATTTTGGTGCCGTACCGTGCGTTGCCTCGAACACGGCGTGCCCGGTTTCGAAATTGATGTTGCCCCCAGGCGCAATCCCAATGCCGCCAACCTGGGCAGCCAACGCATCGCTCAGGTAATCGCCGTTCAGGTTCAGTGTCGCAATTACGTCGAATTCGTCCGGTCGGGTCAACACTTGTTGGAACGTGATGTCTGCAATAGCGTCTTTGATGATGATGCGGGCGCCGGGCTTGCCTTCGGGTATCTTGCACCACGGCCCGCCATCAAGCTCGACTGCGCCAAACTCGCGTTTTGCAAGCGCGTACCCCCAATCGCGAAATGCGCCTTCGGTGTATTTCATGATGTTGCCCTTGTGAACGAGTGTGACGCTTCTGCGCCCGTAGCTGATTGCGTACTGGATTGCGGCGCGTACAAGCCGTTCGGTGCCGGGCCGGCTGACAGGTTTTATGCCCAGGCCAATTTGATCAGGCGCTTGCTGGCCAAACCTTATTTTGGCAAAGCTGGCCGGTAACTCGCATTGGAGAAACTCGAGCAGTTTCCTTGCCTCGTCGCTGCCGGCCTGGTAATCAAGCCCGGCATAAATATCCTCGGTGTTTTCGCGGAAAATCACCATGTCAACCTTCTCAGGATGTTTCACCGGCGATGGCACACCCGTGAAATACCTGACAGGCCGCAGGCACACGTACAAGTCCAGTAACTGCCGCAGGGCCACGTTAAGCGACCTGATCCCACCACCAACAGGTGTTGTGAGCGGTCCTTTTATGCCAACCAGAAACTCCTTGAACGCAGCCAGGGTATCGTCAGGCAGCCAGGTGCCGAATTTGTCGTACGCAGTCTGCCCGGCATAAACCTCGAGCCAGGCGATCTTGCGTTTGCCGCCGTATGCCTTGGCAACTGCAGCATCGAACACACGCACACTTGCAGCCCAGATATCAGGCCCGGTGCCGTCTCCGCGAATGAACGGGATGACCGGTTGATCTGGCACAAGTAACTTACCAGCTTGGATTGTGATTTTGCCGCCTGTTATTTGTCCGGATTCTTTCATGAGCAATCATCCCCACTCCAAACGGCTTCGACTCATATGAAAATTTCAGGCTCTCCGGGTTGCACAGTAAACATTATGGTCCAGTCAAACTTCAAGGTACTTGGCGTGTGCGATAGAAACGGAGGGCGGCTGTGCCAGCCGTTGGATCCGTGAAATTCAAGCTTAAGGCGCTGTTTGTTGCAATTGCCGTCCAATTGACCATGTCCTCAGAACGCTCCACCACAAACGTAACGCGATTGTTTGAGGTGACTCTGCAACCGAACGTGCCCCCTAGACATGCCGGCTGCAGCAGGCGCATCACCGAGTGCGGACTAAAGTCAATCCGGTCATTCCAGCGTGCTATGTAACCCGCATTCCCCAGACCGGCTGTCTGAAAAATGCCACCAATGAAAATATCGTCACCAAAAACCGCTAGTGCCTCGCCCCGTGCAGCACCGGGCGAATAATCGTTACCGAGACCGCTGCCGAGCGCTTCCCATTTTGAACCATCCCACCGCGCAATTGTCCGGGTTATCACTCCCCCGGCGTTTGTGAACGCGCCGGTTGCGTAAATGTACCTGCCGCTACGGGCAAGCGCCCGAACACTAGCCGTGCCGCTGGACAAAAAACCGCTGCCTAATGCAGACCAACTTGTGCCATCCCACTTCGCTATGGCCCGGGCCGTAACCCCACCAGCGTTTGTAAACGCGCCACCTACGTAAATGCCATCCTCAGTTGCAAGCAACGCGTACACGGTGCCGTTTACTCCGTTTGCACCGCCGACTCCGAGTGAATACCAAACGCCGTCACGACACATTGCAACTCGGTTTGCCGTTGTCCCGGCAATGTTTGTGAATGATCCTCCTGCATAAAGCACGTTCCCGGCTACACAGAGGGCAAATACGTTACCGGCCCCTATAACTGGGCCTGCTGGATTCCAACCCACCGATGGTTCCCAATACGCAAGACAATCAACCCGTACTGCAGGACCGCCTGAGCCGTTGTAGGCATTTGTAAAACTGCCGCCTACATACACACGAGCCCCACTTACCTCAATTGCGTTGACGGCTCCGTTCACACCGTTTCCGAGCGACCGCCACTGCGTGCCATCCCAAACAGCTATGTTACTCGCGGCGACGCCACCGGCTTCTGTGAAGACGCCTCCGGCAAAAATTTGATTATCAACTGCTTTCAGCGCCAAGACTCGTGCAGTTACACCTGCAGCCGCCCGCACGCCCGACCCGACAGCATGCCATGTTGTACCGTCCCAGCGCGCGATTCGACTGGCTTGTGTACGGCCAACTGCAGTGAACATGCCGCCCATGTAAAGGCCGTCGGTGCCAACCGCAAGCGCATAAACATAGCTGTGTGTTCCGTGTCGAGCTGTACCTGCGACAGGTTGCCAACCCGAGCCGTCCCAGCGAACGATTCGGCTTGCGACTGTGTTGCTTGCCATGGTGAAGTGGCCGCAAATGTAAATTGAGCCTGAATTTGACACTGCGCGTAAGCCAACGTCGTTTAGCCCGCCCAGCGCCGTCCATTTCACCCCATCCCACTTTGCGACCCTGGTTGCTGTGACACCGCCTGCATTTGTGAAGTCACCGGTCGCAAACAGCTCGGTCCCAAGAAATGCAAGCCCATCGACTGGCACATTGCCTGACGGTGCTATTAGACCTGAACCCAGTGGCCACCACGCCGCCCCGTCCCAGCTCGCAATGTTTTGCACAGACACGGTCCCTGCCTTATTGAACCTGCCGGCCACATAAAGGTCGCCACCGAGGAATGCGATAGCCGTGACGAGCCCGTTTGCATCTCCAACCCCACCACCGATCTGTGACCAGCCCTGCCCATCCCACACAGCCAGATTTGTGGCGGGCGTACCGCCAGCAACCGTGAACCATCCACCAACGTAAAGTTTGCCATCGTGCCAGAGGAGTATTCTGACTGCTTGCCCCAAACCGCTTTCCGGATAAATACCGACCCCGCCCAAATCCAGCCAGTTTGTCCCATCCCATTTTGCGATGTTGGTGATTGACCTGCCACCCGCGTTGGTAAAGCTGCCGCCAACATACAGGTTGGTGCCGTCTGTGGCCAGTGTGTACACCAATCCGTCGAACCCACCCACATCCGACCAGTTTGTCCCATCCCACCTCGCTAATCCTTTGGCCACCGTACCACCTGCTTCTTGGAAATACCCGCCTATGTACATGTTCGACCCAATAAAGGCAAAATCGTAAATTACAGGTATGTCACCGGTTATCTCGCCGAGCATGGACCAGTTTGTGCCGTCAAAAATGTTTATGTGCGTGTTGGTGGCTATTAACCCTGAGTACAAACTGCATCCGGCTGTGTAAAGGAAACCACCATTAAACCGCAATGCGTAGTTCCATGTGCGGGTTCCGGGCATGCCGAATTGTCGATCCCAGTGACCGTCGCCAACCGCCGCCGATGCCAGGCTACTTTTGGCCAACAGCCACAATACCGCGCTCCCCCACACACTGTAAGGACACCGAAATGCTTTCATGCCTAGCCAAATGCTGCGTGTGCTAGCGTGAGTGTTTCGCAGGTTCAAAGTTAAAAGCCACGTTGTCCTTGCAACCCCGTTCGCGAACCTGACCTGTGCCCTCAAGTAACGCTCTTGCGTTTGCCGCGATAGCCTCGCACGTCAGACCGTATTTGGCGCGGAGATCTTCATCGGTTGACGCATGCTCGATGAATTTGTCCGGCCAACCGATCCGGAGCACAGGTGTGCTTATGTGAAGTTGGTTGAACAGCTCAAGCACAGCCGAGCCGTACCCGCCGGTCACAACATGGTCTTCGATCGTCACAACAACATCTGCAGCGCGGCCGTAACTCTCGTGCATCTGCGCATCAAGCGGTTTGGCGAACCGCGGGTTGACAACCGCACAATCAAACCCGTCGCGGGCAAGCACTGCAGCAGTTTTGCGTGCCAGTGAATTCATGTTGCCAAGACCGAACAGTGCAACTTTTGGCCCGCCGTTGTTTGTGAAGTCCCGGATAAGCTCTGCCTTGCCCACTTCGAGCAACGCAGGTTTATCTTTGATTTGTACCCCCTCAGCTGGGCCGCGTGGGTAGCGGATACAGACCGGGTGCCGCTGTTGCGTTGCTGTAAACAACATGTCAACCAGCTCGTCTTCGTCCTTGGGCGCCATGCAGATTAGGTTCGGTAAACATCGCATGATCGCAATATCGAACAGGCCGTGGTGGGTCGGGCCGTCGCTGGCGGACAACCCTGCCCTGTCAATGCAAAATATCACGGGCAGGTCTTGCAGACATACATCGTGCATCACGCAGTCAAAGGCACGCTGCATGAACGTAGAGTAAATCGCTACCACCGGCCGCAGGCCCATCGTTGCCATACCGGCAGCAAAAATTACGGCATGTTCCTCGGCTATACCCACGTCGAAATACCTGTCCGGCATAGTACGTTCGAGATGCCGCAGGCCGGTACCTGTGGGCATAGCTGCCGTAATACCGATCAATGCACTGTTTTGCCGACACAGTTCGACCAAGGCCTGACCAAAAACATCGCTGTAGCTGGGTGGTGTACCTGCCTTAGCAGGAATAGGATCGCCTGTGGCAATGTTGTACGGGCCGAGTCCATGGAACTTTTCCGGATGCTGTTGAGCTGCGTGGTATCCTTTGCCCTTCTGAGTCAGCACATGCAGCACAATCGGGCGTTCGTAGTTCTTGGCGAACTCGAGGAAATGAATCAGCATAGGTAAATCATGCCCATCTATCGGGCCAAGATACCGCAGACCAAGTTCCTCGAATATGATGCTGTTGCCGTAACCACCCCGGCCATCAGCCTCAGGCGGAATAATCCCACGCGTTTGTTCCAAGCTCACACCTGCCATGGCACGTTTGAACCCTTCCTCGGCCTGCCGGGCAAGCATCAACGCTATCTCGCCTTTTGGCAAACGCTGCAGCAATCGTTTGAAATCTTTTTGCAACCTGTTGTAGCGCGGGTTTGTGATGACCTTGTTGAGGTAAAGTGAGATTGCACCGACATTTTTTGCAATGCTCCATTCGTTGTCATTCAAAATACCGATGAACCGGTTTGTTGTGTGCGCAATGTTGTTGAGTGCCTCGTAAGAAATGCCATTTGTAAGTGCTGCATCGCCAAATATGCACACTACATGCTCGCCGCTGCCACGCTTGTCCCGCGCAACAGCCATACCAAGCGCTGCACTGAGTGCCGTGCCGGCATGTCCTGCACCATAACAGTCGTGTTCGCTTTCGGCTCTGCAGGCGAACCCACTCAACCCACCCGTGGTACGGATCGTGTGGAACAGATACCGCCGCCCGGTTAACAACTTGTGCACATACGTCTGGTGACTCACATCCCAAACGAGCTTGTCAGTGGGCGTGTTGAACACGTAATGCAATGCTATTGTCAGCTCGACCACACCCAGGTTCGGCGCGAGGTGTCCACCGTTCTTGGCGAGCACCGTTATCAGTTCCTGCCGGATTTCCTGCGCGAGTTGTTGGAGCTGCTCGATGGAGAGCTTTTTCACATCGGCAGGCCCGTCAATCATGTCAAGATACCGGCCCATGTGGAGAGTCAAGGCGTTGAAGCGTTAAAGCGTTAAAGCGTTGAACCGTTGAACCGTTGAATCGTTAAAGCGTTGAGGCGCCAGAACGTAGCTCCATGGAACGGTTGAATCCTGAAAGCTTTCGAAATTGAACTGGTGAGCTGTTGGGTTGGTAGACATGATAAAAATTGCCACACGATAGAACCGGCTTATGGGTTACCCGTGGATTCGTTGGCTGGCTCGAAAGGTTTGAGCTTAAACTCGCCCGAGGCTGCCTTTTCCAACTGTTGGATTTTCAGCTCTGCCTCGGCCAGCTTAGCCTGGCACACCTGGACAAGTTTCATTCCCTCTTCATACCGCGCAATCAACGTTTCCAGCGGTAACTCGTCCGACTCCATAGACTCGACGAGTTGTTCGAGCCGTTTCAATGCTTCTTCGAATGTCGGTGTTTTGGATTGACCGGTATTTTTTTGCGAACTTGGCACAAACCAAAACTAGGATAAAACTTTGTAACCGTCCAGCGCGGAAATCCAGTTCGCCGGCTGCGTACCGCACAACAATTGAAAATGCTTCAGCCTGTTCCGATTCATTGCACTCAGTTAACGTTCAATCATGCGCCTATTCGACCCGGCTGAACAATACGCCCTTTTTAAGTTTGGTCTTGATCCTGTGGCCTGACCTGACCTGGCTTGCATCGCGCAGTATTGCGCCTGTGGCAGCATCGGTTGTGATCGAGTAGCCACGCGCAAGGACTTGTTCAGGCCCGAGCAAGCGTAACCGGTTGTGCAAACCACTCAGACGGTCTGTTTTAGCGCGTAAGAGCACGCGGCAACGTTCCTGCAACCAACGCCTGCATTGAACAAACCGCTCGGCGCGTTGCTTCAATACTCGGGCCGGGTAAAACCGCAACAGGCGCACGGCCAGATTACGGCAATTCAACTGCGCAGTTTGCACGGCCTGCTTAGGGACACGAGCCAGGTCAAGCTGCAGGTCATCGAGTTGTTGGAGCAGTTCGTTCAGCCGCTGGCGCGGATGCACGCGCTCGAACCGCCTGAAAAGCTGCTGTACCAGTTCAGCTTCGGTCGCCAGTCTGCGTCGCACACGCAACGCCATTAGGCCGGGTGCATCCGTAACAAACTTGCGACTCGCGTTAACTGCCTCGGTGATGAGTTCGGCTGCTGCAGTTGGAGTGGGTGCGCGCAGGTCAGCCACAAAATCGCTAATGGTGAAGTCAATCTCGTGCCCGACAGCGGAAATGACAGGTATTGCAGACTCGAAAATCGCACGGGCAACCACCTCTTCGTTGAACGCCCACAGGTCTTCGATTGAACCGCCGCCGCGTGTGACAAGGATCAGGTCCAAAACCCGCCCGACCGGTACGAGGGTTCGATTAAACTCGTTCAACAGGCGAATCGCAGCGGCGACCTCTTCAGCAGCACCGTCACCTTGGACACGGCACGGCACGAAAACGATCTCGAGCGCCGGATTACGCTTGCGAACCACATGCAGCACGTCGCGGATTGCGGCACCGGTTGGTGATGTGACCAGCCCGATGCGCTGGGGGTATTTTGGTATCGGCCGCTTGCGCTCCTGCGCAAACAGACCTTCGGCAGCCAGCTTGCGCTTGAGTTGCTCGAACTTGATCTGCAGCGCGCCGATGCCTTGCAACTCGATCGTCCTGACAACGAGCTGGTACTGGCCACGCGGCTCGTAAACCGTCAGGTCGCCCTGGACAATAACACTGCGCCCGTCTTGCAACAGTTCACGCTGGTCGAGCGCTTCACCACGGAACAACACGCAATTGAGCTGTGCAGCGGCATCTTTGAGTGTGAAGTAAACGTGGCCTGAACTTTGCACACGCAGGTTGGATACCTCGCCAATAACCCAGACCGAGCCGATTTGCGACTCAAGTAACCGTTTGATCTGACCGGTCAGCTCACTGACAGTGAGCACGCGGCGCGTAACCTGCGCAGTGAACAGCTCACCAAAGTCCCACTGTGTCTTTGCCGGTTTAACCATCAGTTTTAATTTTTACTCGCACCCGATCCGGCGCGCAAATTCCGGTAGTCGCAGCTTTTTGGAACGCTGGACCGGTTAAAAACTCACGTGCCCGGCACACCACTTGCCTCACCGACCGGCTGAACCGGCTCGGAGATGCGTGTGATGGCGCGTGCTTTGCCGGTTGCATCGTCAACTTCGATCAAAGCGCCTTGCAATAGCAGCTTGTCTTTCGCAACCTCGAGTCGCTGTGGCATGTTTGTCATGAACCGTTTTATGACCGGCTCGATTTGTCTGCCCAGTACGCTTTCATGCGGGCCGGTAAATCCTGCATCTGTCAGGTATGCTGTGCCGCCTGGGAAAATCTGTTCATCGGCAGTTTGCACATGTGTATGCGTGCCAACAACGGCACTGACCTGGCCGTCGAGCATGCGTGCAAGTGCGATTTTTTCCGAAGTCGCCTCGGCGTGGAAATCAATGAAGATGATCTTTGTCTGTTGCCGAAGCTTTTCCACTTCGGCACGGGCGATATGGAACGGATTTTCAAGCTCATGCATGAACACCCGGCCCTGCAAATTCAGCACAGACACAGCCGGCAACCCTTCGCGTTGCCAGATCAGACTGCCCTGGCCAGGTGTGCCGGGTGGGTAATTCAGGGGTCTGAGGAACCGTTTTTCCCTGGCCAACAGGTCCATCACCTCTTTCTGGTCCCACAAATGATCGCCGTTTGTCATCACGTCAACGCCTGCGGCAAAAATTTCTTCAGCAACCTTTGGTGTGATACCCGAACCACCGGCGGCGTTCTCGACATTTGCAATGACAAGGTCAACCTTGTGCCGATCGCGCAGCACTGGTAAAAGCACTCTGACGGTCCTGCGGCCGGGTTCACCCGTAATGTCGCCGATGAAAAGTATCTTCATGCGCCAGAACCTACGCCTGGAGTTGCGCTGTTACAATGCCGAAACGTGTTGCACCGGCGGCTTCACCGCACTGGACTAAGCTGGCTGAGGCTCTAGACTTTATCGGCGTGCAACTGCAGGTCGGCCAGAAATTACAGGTGCGCATCGAGGACATCGCCTTCGGCGGCGATGGCGTCGGGCGTATCAATGATTTTGTTGTTTTTGTGCCGTTTGTAATAGCCGGTGAACTTGTCGAAGCCGAACTTATCGAGGTAAAAAAGAATTTCGCACGGGCAAAACCTGTGCGCGTTCTGGAAGCGTCACCTGACCGGGTTGAGCCTGTGTGCCGGTACTTTGGCAAATGCGGCGGATGCCAGTACCAACACATCCAATACGAAACTCAACTGCAGATCAAACATAAACAGGTTGTCGAACTGCTGAAACGCTTGGGTGGGTTCGCCGACTTGGTTGTTGAGCCTGTTGTACCGTGTCCGAGACCCTACGGATACAGGAACCGCCTCATGGTGCGTTCGCAATGGAACAAGCCTGAAAAAAAGCTTAACATAGGATTTGTGCGTTGGGACTGCGGCCTAGTGGAAGACATCGAAGAATGCAAAATTGCCGAGCCTGCCATAAACGAACAACTCAAGCATGTGCGCGCAAACCCGCCACCACGCGGCGGGCTAAAGGTTGTGTTACGAGTTGCGCCAGATGGTTGGGATGTACCACCAGACTCATTTTTCCAGAACAACTTCCATCTGTTGCCCGTGTTGGTTGATGTTGTGCGGCAGAAGCTCGAATCAGCTCGAACCAGATTTCTTGTGGATGTGTATTCCGGCGTCGGGTTCTTCGCGATCGAACTTGCGGGTGCAGTGGAGCGTTTTGTTGGGATTGAAATTGACCAGCGCGCTGTCAAAGCTGCACGTAAAAATGCAGCCCAACGCAACATTGCAAATGGCAGTTTTGTGTGCGGCGCAGCAGAAACATTGCTGAACAGTTACCTCGCAGAATTTACCCCGGAAGCAACCACCGTAATAATTGATCCGCCGCGCAAAGGGTGCCTGCCCGACACAATCAAAACACTGCGTCAGGCCAGGCCGGCGCAGGTTATTTACGTGTCGTGCAACCCGGCTACGATGGCACGCGACCTGAAGGCGCTTTGCACAGACGGTCTGTTTGACCTGGTACAGGTCACGCCGCTGGACATGTTCCCGCAAACTCAACATGTCGAGTGCGTGGCGGATATCCAGCTTCGTGCCGGACGCGGACGCGGCTCGGCAGAATCTGCCCGTGCAAAATAATCAACCTTGCAACCAGACGTGTTCTGCGGTCAACTGTGTCTGGTACATGACAATCGCGCTGCGTAAAAAACTGTCCGACTGGGGCGCAGCCGGCATTTTGCCATGGTTGGTTGTGATCGCTGCGCTCAGCCTTTACTTTGTGACACTGAACCGGTCGGTTTGCCTGAGCAACCTGCCGCAAGTGGCTCAACTTAACGGTTGGGATTGGCAGCCCAGCCTGCTTTGGCCGCTCGAATTCGTTGTGACTTACCCGCTGCGCTTTTTGCCGCCAACCGTTTTGCCAGAGGCACTTAACACATTAACGGCGGTTTTGGCCGCATTAACACTCGGTTTGCTGGCGCGGTCGGTCGCGCTGTTGCCCCATGACCGTACACCGCTGCAACGTGAACTTCTTAAAAACACTTTCGGCCTGATTGGCGGGCGCGCAGCACTTGTACCCCCAATTTTGGCTGTGGCAACATGCGGTTTGCAATTGAGCTTTTGGCTGCATGCAACCGGTGGCACAGGCGAGATACTCAAGTTGCTTGTGTTTGCCTATGTGATTCGGTGCCTGCTCGAATTCAGACTCGATGGCAGACAAATCTGGCTGAGCAAGGCGGCCTTTGTCTACGGGCTTGGCATGGCAAACGACTGGGCCATGATCGGCTTTTTACCACTTTTCATTTTTGTCCTGATTCTGGTCAAAGGATTGGCGTTCTTTAACCCGCGCTTTTTGGTCCGGATGGCGCTGTTTGGCCTGGGTGGCTTAGCACTGCTGTTGTTGTTGCCTGCCATACAAATGTTCACACACGATGCGCCAGTGGGTTTCTGGCAGGCGCTGCGGTTCGAGGTCGTTACGGCAAAAAACGCGCTCGCAATCGTGTTTAACAGGTGTTATAGCTACAGGCCTGCTGTGGCAGTGTTGCTCGGGCTAACCTCGGTCATCCCGGTCATATTGATGTGCATTCGCTGGCGTATCTTTTCGGCTGACACAAGTCCGCTGGGCACCTGGGTTGCAAACACAACGTTCAATTTTGCGCACATACTGTTTTTCGTGGTGTGTGTATGGGTTACGTTCGACCCACCGTTTAGCCCCACAAATGCAAGCCGGTTGCTCAGCCTGCCGTTTGCGGCGCCTTTGTTGAAGTTATACTATCTGAGCTGCCTTGCCGTCGGGTACTACAGCGGTTACCTGTTGGTTGTCTTCAGCAGGCCGATCGTGCACGACCTGGGTTACCGCCCCGGAGCAGAGTTCAGGTTTTTCCTGGGTCAATTGACATGCTCGATCGTGAAAAGCGCGGTTTGGGCACTGACATTTCTGGTACCGCTGGCCCTGTTTTACAAAAACTACCCGATTGTCCGGACTGAGAACATGGGTGCAGCAGCGCAATACGGCGCGTTTACCGCAGAATGCTTACCCCAATCTGGCGCAATTGTGCTGAGCGACGACCCGTACAGGCAGTTCCTGACTCAGGCCGCCCTGGCCAATCGGGGGCGCGAAACGAATTTTGTGCTGCTGAACACGCAAATGCTCCCGTATGGCATTTACCACAAATTCCTACGAAACCGGTATCCGAAGACTTTCGGAAATGACACTGTAACCTCCCCAACAAATGACTATGTCAACCCGGTGCGGCTGGTACTCATGATGAGCGCGTTGGCCCAGAGCAACCAGCTCTGGTATGCACATCCGAGCTTTGGTTATTACTTCGAGCAGTTCTATCCCGAACCACACGGGCTGGCTTACAAATTGAATTTCTACCCAACCAACCAGATCAGCCCACCCGTGCCGGCTGAAAACGAGATTGCAAACAACGAAAGATTCTGGGCGCATGTACAGAAAAAGGCACTCGAGCCGCTCACAAACGCGCTGGCTCTGGGCGATGAAGAGGAAAAATTTTTCTTGATGCGCAAATTTATGGAGCTTGCCAAGGTGCGGCGTGAACCTGGGCGCGAAGTGCAAACGATTGCAGCGTACTATTCGCGCGCGCTAAATAATTGGGGTGTTGAACTGCAGCGTGCAGGCCGATTGCAGGAGGCTGCAAAACATTTTGCACAAGCGCTGGCACTGAACCCGGACAACATCGCGGCGGAAATCAATTTGCAATTCAATAAGACACTCCAAGCGGGCCGCCCGGCGCCCGTTGTGGCGTCAAAGTCAACCGACGAACAAATTCGCGCATTCCGCACCTTGGAACGCGCAATGAACGTGAATGGGCCGTTCGACGAGCCAAATTTCTGTTTTAACCTGGGTAAAGAATTTGTGAGGGGCCTCAACTACCGACAGGCTGCACAGCAATTCGAGCGCGCCGTACAGCTTGCCCCAGACAATATCGAAGCACGACTGTGGTTGGGGCGGTTGTTTAACCTGTTACGTCTGCCCGACAAGGCGCTGGAGCTTATTGCACAGACGCGTACAAGCCCGGCTTTGTCTGCAGACGAGTCAACAAATGCGCTGCAGTTCATGCTCATCGAGGCTACTGCACAAAGCATAAAATCAAACGTACCGGCTGCATTCGAGATACTCGAGTCCGCAATTGCACGGCATCCGACCGACACGAACCTGTTGGGTGTGGCGATGTACCTGTACCTTGCGCACGGCGATTACTCGAACGCACTGGCTGCAGCAGAGCGGTTCCTACGAATCGCACCCGACGACGTCGGCGGGTTAATCAGCAAGGGCGTCATTTACATGCAGTTAAATGCACATGCCGCCGCAATTGCACCGTTAAGCCGCGCACTGGCATTGCAACCCACAAACTACGTCGCTATGTTCAATCGCGCAGTCGCATATCTGCAAAGCGGTGAGCTTGATGCCGCACAATCTGATTACCTCGAGTTGAGCCGGGTGTTCCCGACCTCGTACCAGGTGTATTACGGCCTGGGCGAAATCGCTTTTCGGAAAAAAGACACCAACGCGGCAATCATCTACTACCAAAACTACCTATCAAACGCTATACCAGGCTCGGCTGAAGCTGAATTTGTCAAAAACCGGCTCGACGTACTTACTGGGCGAACACGGTAAGCCGACTGGCTTGTATCCAAATGCGCGTGCTGCATGTCATCACCCGGCTCATAATTGGGGGTGCACAGGAAAACACAATTGCGTCCGTGCGCGGGTTGCGACAACGTTACGGCGCCGAGACGCGGTTGTTATGCGGCCCTGATACAGGCGCCGAAGGCTCGCTTCAGCACGAGCTTGAAGGCGAACCGGGCATGCTTGGTATCATCCCTGCGCTCACACGGCCAATCTGCCCGTGGAAAGACACGATTGCATTGTGCAGGTTGATCCGCGAATTCAGGCATTGGCAGCCTGATATTGTACACACGCACAGCGGCAAGGCCGGTTTCCTTGGTCGGCTTGCGGCTGCGTGGGCAAAAGTCCCGGTCATAGTGCACACAATTCACGGGCCGTCATTTGGGTCGTTTCAGGGGGCGCTGGCAAACCGGTTGTACCTGGCCGCGGAACGCATTGCAGGCCGCCTGACAACACATTTTGTCTGTGTTGCAGATGCAATGGCAAAACAGTACATCGCCGCCGGCATCGGCACGCCGAACCGCTACACAACAATTCGTAGCGGATTCGACCTGGCACCTTATCTTAGCGCAAGAAACGACCCTGCACTGCGTCAGAAGTTTGGATTTGGCACAGACGATTTTGTTGTTGGCAAGATTGCGCGGTTGTTCAAGCTCAAGGGGCATGATGACCTTTTTGCAATTGCACCCGGGTTGATCGCGAAATGTCCGCGCATGAAGTTTTTGCTGGTGGGTAACGGGCCGTGGCAGGAACGGTTCCGGCGCCGCGCAACCGAACTGGGGATCGAAAAGCATTTTGTTTTTGCTGGCCTTGTGCAACCGAGCGATGTGCCACAGCTTGTCGGCATAATGGACGCAGTGGTTCACCTGTCACGGCGCGAAGGCCTGCCTCGCGCATTGCCGCAAGCGCTTGCTGCCGGCAAACCTGTTGTTGCATATGACTGCGATGGCGCCGGCGAAGTGTGCATACAAGATCAAACCGGGTTTCTGGTGCGTCCGGGCGATTTGACCGAATTCGCCAACCGCCTGCTGCAACTTGCAAATGATCCGATTTTACGTGACCGCCTCGGAACGCGCGGACGCGCGCTCGTAAAGGAACAGTTCGCTCTCGAAACAATGATTGACCGGCTCTACGCACTTTACCAACGGTTGCTTGCAGAACAAAACCGGGCACAACAAAACAGTTTCAACACATGAGTTTCCCGCTGAATCTTTACCTGCTCGCAATTCTCGGTGCCGCCTCGAGCACAGCAGTGTCACTACCGGCCTGGCGTGCGGTGTGCATGCGAGTCGGTCTTGTTGACGAACCCGGGCCGCGAAAAATTCACCTTGCACCCGTACCGCTTGCAGGCGGCCTAGCGGTGTTGACAGGGCTGTGTCTGCCGGTGTTGCTGGGCGCGCTGGTCGTGAACCTTTTGAATTGCGGCAGCCAGACGGCATTGGTGGACCCCGGCACGGCACAACTTGTCAGCTACGGCCTCGGCAAACGCGCATTGCAACTGGGTGGCATAGTATTGGGGGCACTTGCAACCGTGTCTTTTGGACTGATTGACGATAAGGTCGAGCTTGGACCAGCAAAAAAACTCGCCGGCCAACTTGCAGTTGCCATCCTCGTGGCGGGCACGGGCACACGCATAACTCTGTTTGTCCCAAGCACACTCTTCAGCTACGCAATCACGCTGCTCTGGATTTTGGCGCTGACCAACGCGCTCAATTTCATGGATAACATGAACGGCTTGTGCGCTGGCCTTGGCGTGATCTGCGCATGGTACTTCGGCCTTTGTGCTGCCAAAGCCGGACAATACCTCGTAGCTACCACGGCACTGTTAATGTGCGGCGCGTTGCTCGGTTTTTTGCCATACAACTTCCCGAAAGCAGTTGCGTTCCTCGGCGATTCAGGCAGTCAACTCGTCGGTTACATGCTGGCTGTGCTCGGGATACTGCCGCACTTTTATACACCGGAACAACCCCGTACGCTTGCTGTGCTGACACCGTTATTGGTGCTTGCGATACCGCTGATTGACATGGCGTGGGTGGTAGGAGTCCGACTGGCACGGCACAGGCCGGTTTACATCGGCGACACATCGCATCTGTCCCACCAGCTCGTCAAACGCGGGTTGACCGAACGCAGTGCCGTGCTTGTGCTTCTGCTCGCCGCAACCTTTACAGGCGCGCTCGGTATGATTCTCGCCTCATGAGACCTGCGGCTCGCTGCCTTGGTCGCCTTGGGGCGATAACGCCTCCGAAAAGACTGACAACACCTCGGCGCGTGAAAGTGAGCCAATCAGACGGTTCTCGATGAAGTTGTTTACGACAGGGATGTGCCGTTGTTCGCTTGCCAGAACCTGGGCCAATACATCGGTCAGCAACTGATTCGGTGTTACGCTTACCGACGGTGGCCGCATCAAGTCGTATGCAATCACACCTACGTCGTTTTCCTCGGTAAGATGTGCCTTCAGGTCCTGTAACGCCACTACACCAACCAACTGCTGGTTCGCGTTTACAACGGGCAGAAAATTGTTCGTGCTGGCTAGGAATCGGTCGGCTATCTCGCTTAGCTTTGTCGTTTCAAGTACAGGCGGTACCGGCGCGCGCATCAGGTCGCCAACCTTGAGCGCTGTTGGGTCAGGTTTGCCAGGTACATCGTGCCCAACTTCAATTCCCTTTGCATGAAGCGACTCGGTGTAAACCGATGCGGCATGCAGCTTGCGCGACACAAGTACCGAAATCACACTCGCAAGCATCATGGGCGGCATGAGCGAGTAGTTCAGCGTTATCTCAAATACCATCACAATCGCAAGCAACGGCGAATGCGTTGTTGCAGATAGCGTGGCTGCCATCCCTACCAATGCAAAAACTGCCGTAGGCAATTCCTGCGCCTGGCCAACCTGATGCAGCGCCATCCCAAATGCACTGCCCAGACCGGCTCCAAGAAACAACGTCGGCGTAAATACACCGCCAACCGTACCTGCGCCAACCGTAACAACCGTGGCAATGAGCTTTGCACAAAGCAGGCCGACCAAAAACAACAACGGATAGGGCTCGCCCCCGAATTCATCGTGCAAAATTCGGTTTGTGACAATGTAGCCGTTCCCCCACACGCCGGGGTACCAGACTGCAATCACACCAACCAGCAGCCCGGCTAGAGCAAGCCGCACATAAACCGGTGCGCCCAACTGCCGGAAACGCGCTTCGCTCAACCCAAGCAACTTGAGGAACATTGCGCCTAGTCCGCCCGCAACAAGTCCGAGCAAAATAAACCATGGCAATTGTTCAAGACTCGTAAAGTCGAACCCGGGCACCACATACCACGGGCGAATGCCAAAAAAGCTCCGGCTAACCACCGCAGCTATCACAGAAGCAAATACCAACGGCGCAAACAGGTTCATTGAAAAACTGCCCAGCACAATCATCGCCGCAAACACCGCACCTGAGATCGGCGCGTTGTACGCCGCTGCTATACCGGCTGCAGCACCGCACCCGACCAACAACCGCAGCCTGTACGGCTGGTAATTGCACAATTGACCCGCTTTCGATGCCAATGTGGCCGATAACTGTACAACACCACCCTCGCGTCCGATCGAAGCCCCTGTGCCAATGCTGATCAGCGCCGATAGCGTCTTGACCAGGCCGCTGCGTAACGGCAACCGACCGTCTCCGGCAACAACAACCTCAAGCAAATTTGTCGCGCGTTGCGGCCCAGCCAATCGAAGCCCGAAATGTAGTACAAGCCCGGCAACCAGCCCGCCAACAGCCGGGAAAACCACGCGCATCCACGGCACAAGCATCTCGGCAACTTCAACCGGATCACCTGTCCGGTGCAGGAACAGCAGTTTGACAGACTCGATCCCGTGGTAATACGCAAGATTCGCTAGCCCGCCTATCAACCCGACCAGCCCGGCCAACACGAGATGCACGGCATGTTCACTGGGCTGAAGCCTCTGGCGCAGACGCAATGCGCGGCGCCAGTGCCGCCTCAAAAACACGCGCACCCGTGTGACGTCACGATTGTTACCCAACCGTTGCACAGTTAAATCCTACCAATTGCACGGCGATTTACGAGTCAGGACTTAAAAGTTCACCCATGAAAAGTTCACACCATTGCATGGGTAAAAATGGTTGCTAGAAAACAGAGCCGCATAGCTCGGCAGAACCGCGCAATCCGAAAAAACAGATTCGGGCGCCGACCGCCGAGGAGGCCTTTCAGGCAGAGGGTGCCTGCAGAATAAAACGATCGGCTGCCCGAATCAAAGCCGCCCAAGTATAGGCTGGTGCCCAAAAATTGCAAGCAAAAAATTACGGCTCAAGTTGAACTCAAAATATGCGCTGTTGACTGCAAAATATGCTTTTTTGTGCGGTTTTGCATACGCCATGTTGCAAGCCTGTTCGAATACAAGCGGTTGAAAGCTTAAACTGGCACTTTGACTTTCCAGCTCAGGCAGTGTTCGATTTCACTGCACAATGAAATGGTATTTGTACAGGTCCGGGCCGGGCGCGCCGGCATTTAACATGGCCATGGACGAAGCATTGCTTGAGGCTATGCCACGTCTCGATGTGCCGGTACTGCGGTTTTATGCTTGGGCCGAGTCCGCTGCCACCTTCGGCTATTTCCAAAAATATAGCCAGGTCGAGCGTGCCACTCACCTACGGCCATTGATCCGTCGGCCAACTGGTGGTGGGCTTGTCCCACACGAGTCCGACTGGACCTATAGCCTCGTGTTCCCGGCTGGTCATCCATGGTACCGGCTCAAAGCACCACAAACCTACCATTATGTGCATCGGTGGATTCAGGCTGCATTTGCGCTGTTGGGCGTGCCAACTGCGCTTGCTTCTGAGGCATGCAGTTCAAGCCCGGGCAAGTGTTTCGCGGGTTGGGTGAAAAGTGACGTGCTCTGTAACGGCCGTAAAATTGCCGGTGCAGCCCAGCGGCGCACACGCACAGGGTTGCTAATCCAAGGCTCAATTCAGCCAGGGACCAATTGGCCGGCCAGACTCCACTGGGAACACGCTATGATCCAGCTTGGCACAGATAAATTCGGCATCACTTGGGTAAAGTTCGAACCTGACGCAATCCTCCTCGAATGCGCGCGTGAACTTGTCGAGCGAAAGTACGGGCTACCTGCGTACAACCAAAAGCGGTGAAGCTTCAATTTGGATCTGCGGGTATCCCCCAACGTGGAACTGCCAAAGCGAATGTAACCCCCGCGATTTCTTGGATAATCGAGGCGTCTTTCGGCAAAGCACCCTAAGGCACTCTAAGGATTTCTCAAGCGGTCACGTGGTAACAGGCAGTTCGGGAGTGTGAGCTGTTCGATAGGGCTGTATCAAAAATTCGCAACATGCGCCTGGTCAGGGTCCGACTCGATACCGAAAACTGCCCAATGGTTGCTCGCTAGCCTGAATATTTCACAAGTCTTGTGTAGCGCAAACTTCCAAGTCCGCTGTATCGCATCTCCCTGTTGCGGGATGAACTTGCGCCGGCCAGGCTGGTTCCAAAGCGGGTGTCAGCGCTCGCTGCCGCCCGTTTTGCCGCCGTGCTCCAGAACATTCTGCATTCTGTAGCGGCGGTTCGGCGTTGTGCGGGACTGTCGTTTCTGTGCTGTACGGCAGCGCATTTGCGGGTCTGTCATCCGATTTCTCACCCCAGAAGCACAGCGGCGCAGAGCTAAGGTAGGGCGTACAGTCCACTGTACGGCAAAGGTTGGTCATGCAGACATGGCTTGCAGGTTTGAATCTTGTTTTCCGCGCTCTTACGAGCGCGGCTACGCTTACCTGCGGTGCTGTAGTTTTGTCTTCCCATATGTGCAGGACTGTCTTGCTGCACCTGTGCTCGGGAAAAACGCACAACATTCGCACAACGCCGCTACAGAAGCTGTTGTACCGGCGCGCGCTCATCTAGGGCGCAGTTCCACTTGTGCCAGGTGCCGTAGAATTGAGAGCTGTTCAACTGCACTTGGGCCGAAACGAAAAGCGGTATCTGCGCTCGCTCACGCGCGCTTTTGTTATCCCACTCCAAACATCGAATGACGCCTTGTAGTGAAGTTAAGCAGCGTTGGTGGGATAGGTCTTCTTTGTTTCTACGGGCGCCACACTGCGCGCCAGAATTGTTGGGATGTATTCGGCTCGAGTGGATTTGTCACACAGAGCGTGCTGCCCGTAAGGAGGTTTGTTGAGACGGCTGCCCAGTTCGTTAGGTCGCTGGATGTTTCAATCACATAAGGCACAGCCGGTTGGCCATGAATTATGAAAACGAACTGGTCCGGCGTTGCATAAACAGGTTCGAGCCGCGCCGGTGCAGGTGCAAACGTGAACAAGGTCAGCGAATACGGCGGGAAGATGTTTGTGAAACTTTGGCCAACGAGAGCGTTCGTGAGCGCAATATCTTGCTTTGATATGTGTGCATTAGTCCGGGCAGCCTCGTCTTGTGGTATGCCATAGAACCTGACTGTTGCGACTGGCCAAGGCGCAAAATTTGTGATTGCGATTCGCGCCGTGATGTTTGTAACTGCGTCCTTGTTAATCACCAGCAGTGCAAGTGCACCGTTTGCCTTACGCACCGCGTGCGCGGCCAACAACATGTAATCGCTAGATGTTTCGAGGACGGTGTCACCCGGTCCCATGAAAAACCGCATCATTTTTGCGCCGTAAAAGACCGGATGCCGATTCGTCGGGCCGTTTATCATTCCTATGTCGCCGTAGTCACGCCAGCCATACAACGTCGAATCGAAACAACCATTTGTATCTGTGCCGTTGCGCAGGTCCCACCACACGAAGGCGTTGAACTCGGTCTTGGCGAGCTGTCCCAGGCTGTCTGCATAATACAGTGCGTTCACGAGACTGGTTGACTGTCGGCCCTGCGAGCCTGCGTCGCTGTTGTTTTCTGTGACAACAAGCTCGATATTTTCGCCGCCTGCACCAAAATAATCTGTTATCTGCTGACGCAGGTCTGCTGCATCGGCACCCCAATTGACAGTTGATTGGAGCAGCAACGGATCACTTACCGGACAATGACTCGGGCGCGGCGGTGTCCATTGGGGGTAATGATGATGAATTACAAAATCCGGTCTCACGCCCAGGCTCTTTAGCGTGGCCAGCATGATCGGTGTCCAGCCGTAATTTGTCTGGCCGGTGCGCGGGTTCACAACAGGATGCAACGCGCAGTATTGATTCGAGAAACTGTTTTCACCCGGAGCAGCCACAACGCCGACTTTGATAGTCGGGTCAGCGGCTTTCATTTGCTCGATATACTCCTTGGCATAGACAGCGTATGTGAACGGGTCATGCGGATAGGTGTTACTATCGGTTTCCCACAGACCGTAACATTCGTTACCGATTTCCCAATATTTGATCCGGTAGTTGTTGGTCACGTTCGCATGCCGGACCCACGCCGCTGCTTCTTCCGGTGTGCCGGTGCCGTAGTTGACGGTGATGAACACATCGGCGCCGACATTTGTTGCGACCTGTATGAATTCTGTGAATGTAGTGTTCCATTGCCATGTGTTTGTGAGCGACCTGCCGGTTGCCCAGTGATATTCATCCGAAAGCGATCCGCCTGGGAAACGCAATGTTGTTGTGCCCATCTCGGTCAACAACGAGATTGTCCGGGTGCGTTCGGTTGAGTTATCGCCAAAATCATTGTCCCAAACGGCTGTATTTACGCCGAACCACCGTGAATCCACTAATCGGATTTCTCGAATTGCGTCAACACGCAGTTCAACAAGCGCAGGTGCAGGTTTGGCGAGCAATTCGATGTCATCCACGTACCATGTGCCAGCGGTACCAAATGAACTCAGTTGCAGTGTCAGCCGGTGCAGGTTCGATACGTTGGCAATACCAAGATCGGCTAATGAAACCACAAATTGTCGCCAACCGTTGGTAGGCAGAGCCTCCAGATAAATTGCTGCGCTGTTGGTTGTGCCGTACTCGGCGTAAACGCGCAAGACCTGGCCGCCTTCAGTTCCGCCGTTAGCCCAGAAACTTAAGGCAGAGTACGGGGCGGTGTTAAACTCGGCATGATGGAACGACAATCCCTGCCACGGGCTGAATGATACGCTAATTGATCTGGTCCCGGAGTGAACCGGCGCGGTATTTGTCAGATTCCGCAGCCCCCAACTCCAGTCTTCGAAGCCGTTTACGAGTTTGTCTGTGTAGATTGCCAGGTTCGCTTGTGCCAGTCCGGTTATGTGTGTGCCGAGACAAAATATCCCACAAGCCAGCAAAGGCTCTAAACGAAGTGTTCGCATGTGCAGTTTGGCTTAATGTCAGATGTATGGTAACGGTTTTTCGGTTGGTGCACGAGCTGCAATTTGCGCAAATGCCCGCTCCGGTTTACCGGTAATTCAGCCTTCACCACCTTGCCGAAGTACGTTCCTGAATCCACCGAACGTCTCGGATACTGTCACCTGCGTCAATGTTAAGCGGCAGCAAGCTACCCTCTTGAGGCGGCTGAATCGTTTTACCGTACCACTTGTGGATTTCGGAGTGTCCGTCGGCAAACGAGAAACCACATGCACCACCGTGATAACTTGCCGGGAAATCTACGATCCGCACGCCTTGTGCATCACCGCATTCGACAGCAAACAACGCGTCGTTAATACTGCGCGGGTGTTCGTCAACCGTGACCCATAGATGCGCTGGCGCGGGTTTCACAATGTGCGAGAACTTGCCGTAAGTGCGCCATTCCCTTTGTGCATCGTTATAAACGCCGGGTAACCAACCCCCACCGACCGGGTCACCACGTTTTTTGCCGGCCGGGAACGGCGGATTCCAAAGCGTGCCAACTGCAAGATTCATTGAAATGCTGCGCACGCGCGGTTTACCTCTTGCCATGCTTTTGTCAGCGGGACACTTGTAAACGGTCGGGTTTTTAATGAAATTTGCTAACACTGAAAAACGCGAGTCAACCAAAATTGCCCAATTTGTCGCATCCGTATCTGCAAGCATCGTACCCACAACCCAATTCCGCATCGGCGGATTGGCATTCGGATTAAAAGCGTTGTTGTGTGGGTAGTCGTTTGGGGGCAGCAGATCGTCGTTTTCGTCTGCATAAAGGCGCCAGCCGAGCATGAGCTGACGTGTATTGTCCATGCAGCCGATGCCTTGAGCTTTTTGCTTTGCGCGGCCCAGAACTGGCAAAAGCAGCGCGGCCAGAATTGCGATGATGGCTATCACAACCAGCAGCTCGATCAACGTAAATGCGGCGTTAACACCTACATTGCGCTGCAGTTTCATGTTCACAACATGCAGTTTGTCAGCCACTTGCTGCATCTCTTAACAACTTATGCTTGCTAGGCTGGTTTCTCAAATGACACGGGCGCCAGAGCACAAACTGCAGTCCCGGCGCCCGCTGCCCACTAATCAATTTCTGACCACTCGACTCACTGTTTTAACAGCCTGAAGAATGCATTCGGACCGCTTGGCAGGCTTGCAGCAGGTACCGCGCCGTATTCCGTCGCACCAATTTTATATGTGTAAGTCACACCTGCGTCACCCCACGGTCCGGTTACTGCCGGCGCGCTCTGCACTGAAAAGCCCGAGGCCGGCAAAGTCCAACTAAGCCACCAAGCAATGCCATCGGGCACCCATTGCACAGCAGTTGAACTGGTGGTACGCCACTCGTAATTTGCTGTCAGGCCAGGACCGCTGAAGTCATCGTCGAACGTGAAATCGCCGTTGACTTTGGTAATTCTGCTAAACGTGCCACTTACACGGTTGTTAACGCCGCTATTTTGTGTGTCGTTTTTGAACATTCCGAACTGTAGGAACGAAGCAGTGGGGTTAAAGTTGTTCGCCACCGCATCTGCAGGTAGTGTGAAGTTGGTCAAGACATTGCCGCTGGGTCCTACAAGCTGACCCTCAGTATCACTGATAAATACAAGTGACCAAGTCCCCAATGCATTAGGTGCAGCATTTTCCACCATCGTTCTGTTCTCGTCAGGTGGATTGGCAGATGGACGGTTTGTCTTCCAAGTGAACGAAAAGTTAACACCGCCATTGGTGCCGTTCTCAACCCGCATGATTGCCACATCAGCAGCGTTCCAGTCACAGCCACCGTATGTCTCATTCCAATCCGGAGCAGAAGGGATCGTGTCTTTGTTCACAATAAAGATGTGAGCTGCGAACCCCGGGTGCTTTACTGGGTCTGGGAAGTTTGTGATCGTGAACGAATATATCACCGGCGTATCCACCGTGGCATAGCCGCTCCAGAAACACTGACCCACTCCTGCAGGACTGCAAATTGCTTCGCGCTGCCACTGCTGTCCGTCCTGGTCCATTATGATCCTCACACCGCGACCCGGACACTCTTCTTTGACAAGCCCGGTAATGGTCGGTGGTGCAGCCGGCTTCCAGACCACGACATTGTCAATGTAGTAAGTCATGGGTACTGTCTGTGACCCGCCAACTTGAAAAACGATCCCGTGGCTAAGACTCATCGGGTTGACCGGGAACCGATAGCGTGTCCATGTCCCAATATTGCCAGCACTCAGGTTGGCTTGACCGATCCACTGCCAACCCCAACCTGATGTGATCTGGAACACTTGGAAGATGCCATAAGTTGGCTGGCCTGCGGGTGCATCCAGATACAGGTCGCATTCCAACCACATAAACTTCGACGGATCCCAATCAAAGGGGCTAAACTGTACGACACCCTCCTGCCAACCGCCATTATTGGAATTATACTCGACGGTAAACTTCAGCGACCCGTCCGGATGAAGAGGCGACGGACTTGTATCGTGACTGACGGTTATCCCGTCTGCGGGTACGGGGCTACCACCTGCCCATGAACTGACGCCTGTTGTCACATCTTCAGGCCGCGCAAAATCGAACATCACTGCCTCATTCGGCGGCGTGCCGTCCCGGATCACCACATTGTCGATGTAGATGATTACATCTCCATTATATGTGCCCGAACTCGACTGAATCTGGAGCTGGAGGTGAGCCTTCGGCCCGTAAGCAGATGTAAAAGCACGTTTCACCCGCCGATAAGAATTGTATGTATTACCTATACTGCCGACCCACATGCTGTCCCAACTCCAAGAAGCATCCCTGGCGACAATTTGCAGGTTGCCGTAAAGCCCGTTACCATCCGTTCCCGAGCTTGGGTCCACCATAAGGTCGAGTTCAACACCGAAGTACCCGCTGGTATCAAATTCGATGTCCACGGTTGGATTTGCCTCTGTACCATCAACGGGTATGGTTATTTTTAAGCACCCGCCACCATCACGTCCGTGCGAGCTATCCCACTCCACAGTAAAGCCAGTGCCGTTCACATACCATCCTTGCACGTCGGAGTTGAATGTGTACGCAATGTCAGCCGCTTTACACAACCAGCTCCAACTTGCTAATGTCAGCGCCACAACCGTCAAGACAAGCTCCTTTGTGTATTTTTTTTCGCGTTTCATAGCCAATCCTTTCACGTTAGGTTGTTCATTTTCGTTTCAGGTTCCGTAAGCTTCAATGACCAAATGCGGATTCATAATGCCGCGCCTGGTCCTACATTGTTTCCCTTGCCTTTATACCAATTTGCCCTGGCGGCTGGCATGTCATCAAAACTGGTGATGCCGGTTTGGCGCGGAAAATGGCATTCAAGCCGTGCACGCGGGCAATCACAAGGCGCGTTGTCGGCTTGCTTCGTAAAGGAAAACTGCTGCTGCAGCACCAACATTGAGCGAATCTACGCCGCCGTGCATTGGAATAGCCACTGCATGTTGACAAGCTGCCAGTACCTCGGGTCGAATGCCGTAGCCTTCGCTGCCAAACACAATGCAACAGTCACCTTGCAAATCCGCTTTTGCCAATGGCAGCTCAGTTGCATGCGGATGCGCCGCTACCGTCCTGAAACCAAGCCCACCCAACTGCCGCAATGTCGCTGCAAGGTCTGCAACTTCAATAATATGCAACTGAAACACTGCGCCCATTGAACTGCGAACTGCGCGACGTAAAAACGGGCTGCTGCATGTCTCGCCTACAAGCACGGCCTGAACACCAAAAGCTGCACAGGTCCGCACCAACGTACCCACATTTTCGGCGTTTGTGAGTGCGTCAAGTGCAACAAACAGCCTGGGCGATGTACCCTCGGCCAGCACAGACTCCAACGTTTCGGGCTCCGGCACCCTGCCGATGGCAAGTACACCTTGAAACATTGAAAAGCCGACCAGTTGTTCAAGCAGCTTTTTCTCAGCCAGGTAAACCGTTATCTCACGTTCAGGCCGCGCACGCAGCAACGGTTCAAATTCAGCCAGCCACTTTTCCGGCATCAGCGCGTTAACAACTTCAAACCTGCTTTCGAGTAGCCGTTGCACAACCTTGACACCTTCAGCCACAAAAATGCCTTGCTGTCGGTGTTCGACCGGTCGTTTCATCGTCCGGTACGGCGCAAGCGCCGGCAGATCAAGCGTCTGAATGTGCACTGTGCGAATTACAGCCACGACGCATCCGATTGACTGACATTACGACTCAGCACCCAGCCGGTTAAAACAGCTCCGGCGTCCATTGTTCGTTGAGTTGCAGTGGGGTGAAGACCGGATTATTTTTGCCCTGGTACAACTCGATTGTTGCACTCGGGACAGTTTGTGATGTCAGCTCGATCCTGACATGCGCGGCACCGATGCTGCGTAATCGGTTTTGCACGACTTGATAGGCAAGCTCGGGCCGATTGCATTCACGACTCAAGTGACCCAACAATACACAGCTCAAGTCCGCAGTTACAATCTGCTCGAGCGCATCTGCAGCGGCGTCATTAGACAAGTGACCGTACCTGCTCATGATGCGTTGTTTCAGGCGCCATGGCCGATGCGGACAATCCCGCAGCATCTGTAGGTCGTGATTTGTTTCCAACACAAGCACGTTCGCCGTCCGCGCCCGAGCAATGACAAGCTTTGTCACGTGACCCAGGTCAGTTACGAACCCGATCCGACCCGCCTCGGTATGCAGGATGAATCCGACCGGGTCCTGTGCATCATGTGGCAGCGCAAAACTTTCAATCCCGATGTCACCAAGCTCGAATTCCGACCCTGTGGTGAAGATGCGCCAGTCAAGCCGTTGAGCGAACTGTTGTTGTATGGCGTCCTTAGTTGCCCGGTTGCAATACACCGGTACGCCAAGCCGATCAGCCAGCCCGATCAATCCCTTGACATGATCACTGTGATCATGCGTGAGCAAGATGCCGCTCAACCGTTCCGGTGTGCGCCCGATCTTTGCCAGGCGCAGGCGTGTTTGGCGTGCGCTCAACCCGGCGTCTATCAACAGGCGTGTATCGCCCGACTCGATAAACGCGCTGTTCCCGCCTGAGCCACTGCCAAGAATTGTCAACCGCACAGCCACGGCGCACACGGTAATTTGCCAAAGCGCGCTTTGCAATTTTAATTGTCGGGGGTGGCGCGCGAAACACGGTTTTTGCGTGTGTTATTTGTGTTCTATTCGGTGCGTGAACGGATTAACCGGGGGCGACGGGCCGGCGCGTATACAGCCATTTTCATGCCAAAAAACTGCTTGAGTTTAACCGTACTGGCACTAAATTTGCCTCGGTGACACAAGGTTTACAACTGAGTCAAAGGCTGTCGCAGACGCTGGTGCTTGCGCCGCAACTGCAGCAATCGCTCGCGCTGTTGCAGGCGCCTGTGCTCGAGTTGAAAGCGTTGATCGAGCGCGAGCTTGAGCAAAATCCTGTGCTCGAGGAAGTGCCGGCCGCAGAAGCTGAGCCGGCCCAGCAATCAACCGGGCGCGATAAAACAATCGAAGAACTTGACCCGAGCGAACCGCCTGCAGACGTTGCAGGTGATCCTGCCGCTGAAACAGCCGAGCCGACCAACACGGATGATTTCGACACCGAATTCAACAGACTTGCACAACTTGACGATGAATGGCGCGATGACCTCGGCCAACCTGCCGCAGTTGCCGGGCACTCGCCCGAAGAAGAGGAAAAGCGACAGTTCATGTTCGACAGCCTCACTGCAAATTCGTCTCTGCACGAATTTTTGCTCGAACAAGTGCGCTTGTCGGATATCCCGGCTGAAAAACGGCCAATCGCAGAGCTTATCGTGGGCAACATTGACGATTACGGGTACCTGAATGTGACCGTGGACGAACTCGCAGCCACAGCAAGTTCGCAGTTGCAGCGCAACGTGCCGGCCAGCCTTGTGCTTGAGGTGCTGAAAGAGATTCAAACGTTTGATCCGCCTGGGGTGGGAGCGCGTGACCTGCGCGAATGCTTGCTGTTGCAACTTGAACGAGCCGGCCTGAAACAATCGCTCGAATACAGAATTGTCTCTGAGCATTTCGATGCGCTGGGCAAACGTCGTGTGCCCGAGATCGCAAAGGCGCTCGGTGTCTCAAAGGCAGATGTCCAGGATGCAATGGAACGGATCAGCCGGCTTGACCCGCGCCCAGGCCGGCAATACGCCCCAGACAATGACCAGTACGTCGTGCCGGAGGTGTTCGTGACCAAGTCGGGCGACGACTACGTTGTCACACTCAACAACGAACAAATCCCGCGCCTGCGCATTAGCAACACATACAAGGAACTGATGTCGCGCAGCGCAGTTGACATACCGGCGCTCGAAAGCGCGTTCAAGAGCAGCCCGCGCAACCTCAAAAAGGCACTGAGTGAAGCTGTTGCCGCCATAAAAGCCAACGAGGATTCAAAGGCAATTGCACTGCTGCGCGCAATTGCCGAGCAACACAAGCTTACCCAAACACAAAACGATGCGCTTCAACATGCAATTACGCAGGTGATGGAACGACGCGCGTTTATCGAGGCACGCAACTATATCCGCGAGAAAATTCGTGCGGGTAAGTTCCTCATCAAAAGCATCGAGCAACGACAGCAAACCATCCTCAACATCGCAAAGGAAATCGTCAAACGACAACGCGAGTTTATGGAAAAAGGCGTTGCGTACCTCAAGCCGATGACAATGAGCCAGATCGCTCAGGTGGTGGGTGTGCATGAAACCACAGTCAGTAGGGCGGTGTCGGGCAAGTACATGCAAACGCCCCAGGGCATATTCGAAATGAAATTTTTCTTTACCACAGGCATTCAAACCGCCACGGGCGAAGGTGTCTCGAACACAAGTGTCAAGGACATGATCGCCGACATTTTCAAAAACGAAGACCCAACCAAACCGCTCTCAGACCAGGAAGTCGTCAAGTTACTGCGCGAAAAAGGCGTTATGATCGCACGGCGCACGGTTGCAAAATACCGAGCCGAACTTGGCATACTGCCGTCAAACCTGCGCAAGGTGTACTGACACTGCGCCGGTAGGCGTGTGTCTTCTAGCCCGGATATTTCACACGGTTTTCTTAGCGCAGATTTCCAAGTCTGCTGTATCGCAAGTTTCAAAACTTGCGGTGCACTAAATCGCAGTAAAACTTTGCCTGGCGTGAAATCAGCGTCACAGCAGGTTTCTCACGCACAAGCAGCGGTATGCGCTCCAATGGTTTCGCGACGGCAGCCCTGCAAGTTTGCGAAATATCCAGGCTAAAAAGCGAACCCAACCATCTTACAAAACGCCCGGCACGCGTCTATGTGTGTGCAGCGCGCACCTTGACATTGGCAGTTCAAACACACAAATTTTTCGCCTTATGGCTGATGCCAAACATAATATTCAACCCGCCGCATGTGCAGGCGAGGTGATGGAAAAGATAGTGTCGCTGTGCAAACGGCGTGGGTTCATTTTTCAATCTTCAGAAATCTACGGTGGCATAAACGGTTTTTGGGATTACGGCCCGCTCGGTGTCGAGCTTAAAAACAACATCAAAATGCTCTGGTGGCATGCATTGACACGCATGCGCGATGACATCGTCGGCCTTGACGCAAGCATCATCATGCACCCGCGCATCTGGAAGGCAAGCGGTCACGTTGACACCTTCAGCGACCCGATGGTTGACTGCAAGAAATGCAAGGGCCGATTTAGAGCAGATCAACTGGCTGAAACCCCATGCCCACTTAAGCCAAGCAAGACTGTCGCCGAGTGCGACGGCGAAAAGACCGAGCCGCGTCCGTTCAATCTCATGTTCAAAACCACAGTCGGCCCGATCGAGTCCGAGGAAAACATTGCTTACCTGCGGCCCGAGACGGCCCAGGCAATCTTCGCACAGTTCAAAACCATATTCGAAACCGCACGGCAGAAGGTGCCGTTTGGCATCGCCCAAATCGGCAAGGCATTCCGTAACGAGGTCACACCGCGCAACTACACGTTTAGGTCGCGCGAATTCGAGCAGATGGAATTGGAGTTTTTCATCAGACCCGACGAAGCCGTCGAAGCCATCGCAGGTCGCGTGCTTCGAGCCAGCGAAATTGACCCGCACGAGCCGAACCCGGACACAACCGCCTGGGGTTGGGAAGCGTGGCTGAAATACTGGGTCGAACAACGCATCCGATGGTACGAAAGCATCGGCCTGCCACGCGCAAAGCTGGTCGAATATTGGCAGAAACCTGACGAACTTGCACACTACGCCAAGGCATGCGTTGACATCTTATTCAAGTTCCCATTCGGTAAACGCAACGCAAACGGCGAGTTGATCGGCGAAGAACTCGAAGGTATAGCCGCACGAAGCGATTTCGACCTGAGCCAGCACCAACGGTTCTCAGGCAAGCCAATGACAGTTTTTGATGAGGAACTCAAAGTTGCTTGGGCCAAACTTACCCCGGATAAACAGGCCCACTTAAAGGCCAGATACGGCCAAACCCGACTCGGATACTACCTCAAGATGGGCGAGCCGGCCGACAAGGCCGAAAAACTCGCTCAAGCCGATGCCGATGCGTTCACAAAAGGCTATTACGTGCCGCATGTCATCGAGCCAAGCGCAGGTGTTGACCGGCTTGCGCTTGCGTTGATCTGCAATGCCTACGACGAAGACATGGCCCCGGATGAACACGGCAAGCTCGAACCCCGCGTTGTGCTACGGTTCAATCCGCGCATTGCGCCAATCAAAGTCGCTGTGTTCCCTTTGCTCAAGAACCGGCCTGCCCTTGTGCAAAAGGCACGTGAAGTGTATGAACTGCTGCGACCGCACATGAGAGTTTTTTATGACGATGCAGGCGCAATCGGCAGACGTTACCGTCGCCAGGACGAAGCCGGTACACCATACTGCATCACAATTGATTTCGAGACCCTGGGCGAGAAAGGCCACGAGCTGCGCGATACTGTAACTGTGCGCGACCGTGATTCGATGAAACAAGACCGGGTGAAAATATCCGAGCTTGTGCAGTTGTTGCTTGCCAAGACGCGCTAATCCCGCACATTTCACAAACTTGCAGCGCCGGCGCGGCGAAATCGTTGAAGCGCATCTCACCGTTACGGGACAAGCCCGATGTGTCGCTTGCCTGCACCGCAACCACTGAGGTAAGCAGACCAATTTCCAGGCCGGCGCGGCTGCAGGACTTGCTGAGCACAGCGGCAGGTGCCCCATCGCCTGTGCCAAGCCAAGCCTGCTTATCCGTTGCATGCAGGTGTGCCGCAGGCGGGGAGCAGACTTGGAGCGCTGCGCTACGAAAAACCTGTGAACCATTCGCGCTGAACATGGAGTGGTGAGGTATTGTGACACTGGTTGCCCCCACAACACACCAACAGTTTCGGACGCTCAAAGTCCGAGTACTTTCCTGAGTGCATCCAAACAGCGCCGGTTCTGACTGGCTGTACCGATGGTAATCCGGATCCATTCCGGCAGTTGGTAACTTGCCATCGGCCGGACGATCACACCCAGCTTCTGCAGTTCGGTAAACACGCGTTGGCCGTCCCCGACCTTGACCATGACGAAATTTGCCGCTGAAGGCACAAATTCAAGGCCGAGCTTGCGAAACCAGCGCTCGTAAAATTTCAGTCCGCGCCAAGTGAGCTGCCGGGTCCGCTCGACGTGCCGTGTATCGTCAAGCGCAGCCAGTGCGGCTGTTTGCGCGACCGAATTGACATTGAACGGTTGCCGAGTTTTCTCCAGCGCAGCAATAAACTCGGTGTGGCCGATGCCATACCCAAGCCGCAGCCCCGCCAAACCGTAGATCTTTGAGAATGTACGCAATAACAACAGGTTCGGTCTTGTACCGGCACGCACCTCAGGCAAAAGGTCCAATCGCTCAGGTAAAAACTCGATGTACGCCTCATCCAGCACAAGCACAACGTTCGCCGGCACAGCCGTTACAAACCGTGCAAGCCGGCCAGGCTCAACCCATGTACCGGTTGGATTGTTCGGGTTTGCCACAAACACAACACGAGTTTTGGGTGTGATAGCCGCCAGCATTGCATCCAGGTCGTGTCCGTAATCTTTTGCAGGTACAACCACAAGTCGTCCACTAAACAAATGCGTCACTATCGGGTACACAGCAAAACAGTACTGCGACACAACCACTTCGCTGCCCGGCTCGAGCACTGCATGACCGACAAGCTCGAGTATCTCATTTGATCCGTTGCCCAAGATCAGGTTTGCTGGTGTTACACCTAGCTTAGCCGCAAGTTTTTGTTTCAGATAAAATGCGTTGCCGTCTGGGTAAAGGTTGATCGAGCGCAGTGCGCGACGAATCGCCTTGAGCGCAAGTGGCGACGGGCCGAGCGGATTCTCGTTCGACGCGAGCTTGATGATGCCATCGGGCGACACACCAAGCTCGCGCGCAACCTCTTCAATCGGCCGGCCTGGTTGGTACACTGGCAATCGCTCCAGGACAGGATTAAGCGCAAATGGTAGTGTCACGGTCGTACCCGGGTTGAATGCTCTTGAAGTTGCAGAATTATGCCCCTCACTGTGACGGCTCGCCGGTGTCGGGATACAGGTCGCGGTATGCAACAGATTGCACCCCGACAAGCGCTGCTACACCCAAAATATCGCGTGAATTAGCACCACGTGACACGTCTGCCGCCGGCCTGTCAAGCCCGAGCAGGATGTGCCCGTAAGCACGCGCCCGCGCGATGTGCCGAAGCGCTTTGCCAGCGATATCGGCAGCAGCTAGGCACGGGAAAATCAATACATTAGCGCGTCCGGCTACCTTGCTTTTCGGCATTTTGACACCGGCAACCTCAGGCACAAGCGCAGTGTCAATCTGCATCTCGCCATCGAAATCGGCTTCGACTCCGAGCTTTTTTGCCTTGCGCTGCGCCAGTGCAATTGCAGCGTGCACCTTGCCAATTGCAGGGGGTAACGCACGACACCGCGTCGCATACGAAAGCAGCGCCACGCGCGGTTTAAACCCGAACAGTTGCCGCGCAAACTGTGCCGCTGCAACCGCAGCGTCAGCCAACTGCTCCATGGTCGGCTCGGGCACAACTGCGCAGTCCGCCAGCACAAGCACGCCTGACTCGCCTATAGCGGCGTTCTCCAGCTCGAGCACAGTACAGCCAACTGCCGTGCTGAAACATTTGCCAAGTCGAATCGCCTGCAGCACCGCACGCAGCACAACAGTTGTCGGCTGAGTTGCCCCGGTAACAATGCCGTCGGCCTGGCGCATTGCAACCATCATCGCGCCGAAATAGTTCGGGTTGAGCATCGTCTCACGCGCCTCGGCCAGTTTCATGCCCCGTGACTGATGGTTCAAATGCAGTGCATGTGCGAACTTGTCCAGGTCTTCACTTTCCTCCGGGTTGATAAGCCGGATGTGATCAAGCGGAATCTTCAATTCCGCAGCGCGTTTCTCAATCTCGCTGCGTTTCCCGAGCAAAATCGGCGCGCCAAGCCGCAAGCAGTGAAATTGCCGCGCAGCCTGCAACACACGCGGCTCGCTCCCCTCAGCAAAAACTATCCGCCGAGGATGCCGCTGCAACTTTTCTATTAACCGGCCAATCAGTTGCATCCCCATTAGGTTAGAACAATACGAAAAAACCGCAACTGTTCTCGAAAGGCCCAATGACAGTCCGCAGCAAATCTTTCGCCTTTGGGTACGGCTCCATGCCAGCGCAGGACCGCTCGAGCCGCTTTCAGACTCATGTTGGCGTGCGAATTCTGTTCCTTCGCTACCGTCGCAAACAGTTGACCGGAAGCGCTTTGTTGCGTTCCCCCAGTGGCTGAGTGGCCGTGCCGCACCATATACAGGTTAGGTAACACGGCAACCACGCCGGCAGCAAATTGGCTGGTCATCAAAGAGATTCTCATTAACACAGCGTAACTTAGCGTCTCTGCACACCTGCGGTGAAGAATTAGCCGGGGGATTTTGGAGTGCGGTGGACAGAGCGAGCCGCAGCAAGCGCCGAGACCGCTTTCGGTTCGATTGGACGGCCCACTTCTACGTTGTCCAAAGTCTGGAACTGCGCCCTAGAGGGGCGCCCGCCGGTGCAACGGCTTTCGGTAGGGCGGGCAGTCCTCTGCACGCCGCATATTTTCAGACGGCCCGTAGCCGCGCCCGTAAGGGCGCGGATAATCAAGATTCAAACCGATAGGCTGGGCCAGTGCGAGCGGCTCCGGCGCGCAGTGGACTGCGCGCCCTACCTTACTCTCTACGCCTCAGCGTCTCAGCCG
>Ga0315298_1000321_pt1 | contig 94665 bp, 123 predicted proteins | sample WHS_1_MG_FD_203077 | JGI IMG/M metagenome (GOLD analysis project Ga0315298, IMG submission 203077) | Extremophilic microbial mat communities from Washburn Hot Springs, YNP, Wyoming, USA - WHS_1_MG | ecosystem: Environmental > Aquatic > Thermal springs > Hot (42-90C) | place: USA: Wyoming...
AACATCCCAATCCTGAACTCTACTCGATCATCGTACTTGCGCTCGAAACTGCGATGAGGCAAGGCGAAATATTGAAACTTTCCTGGGAACACTTGAACCTGAAGTCAAGGATCGCGCATCTTCCGGAGACGAAAAACGGGACCAAGCGCGACGTGCCCCTATCGATTAAAGCCAGGGACGCTATCATTCGCCTCGGGGTCAAGACAAAAGGGCCGGTCTTCAGCTACACGGCGCATGGCTTGAAATCGAGTTGGCGATTCATGATCCGCAAACTCGACATCGGGAATCTGCATTTTCACGACCTTCGGCACGAAGCCGTTTCCAGGCTTTTCGAACTCGGGTCACTCGACATGATGGAAGTGGCCGCCATCAGTGGGCACAAATCGCTCTCGATGCTCAAACGCTATACGCACTTGAAAGCACAGCGCCTGGTGCGCAAGCTTGAAGGCAATACCCACAAAGGGAAGCAGGCAGTGCTTGATCACCTGATACCTTATCCGGCTATCATCGAGGAACATCCCGATCAAATCCTTGTCAAGCTGCTTGATTTCGATGATCTCGTTGCATCCGGCCCATGCCGGGAATCGGCGCTTCGCAAGGCTCAAGACGATCTGCTGCGGAAAATAATTGGAAGCATGAAAGAATCGAAAACGATCCCTCATCCCGATCAATACCTCGACCAAATCGATGAGCGGCGAATTGTTATGATCGATCCATTGGGGGCCGAAATGATCGCTTAACACTTTTTTTCAGAGTAAGTGGCAAGAAATTGACAAGGTTGTGATGATTATTCGGACAATTTTGCCAATCCGGAGTGTGGGCTAATGCTCAGGGATCGAGCTCAAGCGTCTGGAAGTCAGGCACGTGGTCGTCAACTTGCAGCACGGTGATGACAAGTGGCACAAACACCTCTGGATTTTGGAGCGGGTCAAACTTTTGTCGATTTTCCGGGCTTGTCTCTACTCATTGGTTCTATACCTGTTGCCCAGGCTGATCTTGCCAATCCGGGGTGTGGACAGCGCCAGGAGGAGTTCCGAGCGGAACGCTTGGTGGCTCTTGCAATATGGGCGGCGGAGCTTCGTGGCCAGCCCTGACTTGTGGAGCGTATAACGACGGTTATTACTGGTCCGGTATAAATTATTATCCGACATCGTGCGCTGCTGGATGGCATGTAACGAATCTTGGGGGCACTTCATGGGGCTCTATTTACGTCTATGTATGCATGAAAAACTAAGACGATATTATTTATTCGGATCTTCGTTATGTCGCCGGCCAATCGGCATAACAATATTTGTTTGCTGGGCCATAGTAAGCGCTCAAGGACGGATACTGGTCAAATGTCCATGACGCTTCCCATATAAAATTCCCAACAACTCCATAAACCGACGAAAACCCAGCCGAGAAGCCAGATACCCAACCCGTGTCACCTTCTGGGCTGGCAACTCTTGTATATGGGTTGCCATTCGAGTCAACCATTGCCCATGCATACATGTATCCATAAACCGCGCCATATCTATCTATAATGGGCTCAACGCACGATATGGTTTTGTTTTTGAGTGGGGACAAAATGCCTGTCATGCCAGTGCCGCCACTGGCTCCAGCAGCTTTAGCCCAGCTACCGGATTGGCAAGAAAGTATCAATCCAGTGCCATCCTGGGCAATGAGTCCATTCGTGGAACACGCCGCGCCGACCGTTGCAATACCGGGAATCTGCAAATAACCGTTCTGGTCGACAGCCAGCGCCGCCCACGACGTCCCGTTCCACGCATAAGCACGATTGACATCCGTGGTAAGTCTCACGTCGCCAAGCGTGTTGCCGGTTGTCGGAAGGGCCGCATAATTTGCGACCGGAGATTTCCACGAGCCACCGCCGACCGGTGCCCAGTTACCGCTCGTCGGACACGAAAGTAGCGCCCCCGTTCCATCCTGAGCGATGGCGCCAGTTGGCGAGCACGCCGTACCTGCAGTTGCGGTCGCCCCCATGATCAGCGGCGTGGTCATCGTATTAAGCGCAGGATTCCCTGGTACCGCATTCCGGTACAGATAGTTGTTCGTCAGCGTACCGTTATTGAAATACAGCAGGGTGCCAACATACCCCGAGCCTGGATTGGTGTAATGCGCCATCGAAACCTGCCAGCCGCCGTAACTACCCATCATGCATGGCGTTCCGGCGATCGAGCAGGTCGACGCTCCGTATTGATTTGCGTAAGGAACGAATCCGCCCTGTTGTCCGGCAAGCGCGGCAATCTTCGGCAAGTCCAACGCCGGAATCGACGCTCCGCCTGTCGCCTCAACGATTACCTGCAACTGTCCGGCAACAGGCTGCAGCGCTTGCGCCTGCCAGGTTTGCCCATAGGGATTTTGCGCGGATACGCTCGTCGAGAGATACCCGGTTGCCTGGAGCATGGCAACTGTGATCGTCGCCGGAGACGCGGAAGTCGCCACGCTTTCAATGGCTGCCGCATTTGCCTGGACATACTGCTGTGTCGCATCAGAAATCTGCTTCAACTGAGATGCGACCGTCGCCGACTTGGCGTTGTCGATTGCAGCATGTTCATATTGTATGAACTCCGGAATGCCAAGCACACTTATCAGAATCGCGAAAACCGCTCCAAGCAAATTCGCCATATCAACTTCCCGTTTGAATTATCGACAACAAATACCCATTGGGCACAAAAGACGGAACGCTTGTGGATTCAAGCCCATAAACCGGAGATATCCAATCCGCGCCGGAAACCGTTCCGACCGACGCATCTCCGCCTGTCGCCCGAACGATTGCCGGCGCTTCCCCTGCCGCTTCCTGCGCCCACACATACATGATTTTCCCATTGCCGGACGGGGTCGCCGTGACTTCCGCCCCGAACCCGGAAGGAATAGGGGAGCCAGGCGCTAGCCACGGCGCAAGGGAAGTCACCGAGACAACCCCGGTGAATGTCGGATTCGCCGCCTCGAAACTTCCGACAGCGTTTCTGTACATCAGAAACAACTGCCCGGATGACAGCGCCGAGACCTCGGCTTTCTCCGGCAGCATTGCCGTAGACTGGTACCGCTCGATGTCGACAAGCCCCGCCCATATCAAGGCAAACATCAACGGCATCAGCGCAAAGAACATCAGTGACGCTCCAGGAACGCAATACGCTGCCGCTCGATCTCGCTTTTCAGCATGTGAAAATTCCCGTCGCGAATCGCGGCCCTCAAGCTTTCCGCAGCGCCATTCAACAGCAGCGGCTGCACTTCGAGCATCTTTTCATCAGAATTCGGTGAAGACGGCCTGGGCTTGAGCTCCAGGTGAATGACCGCCCTGATCGCACTCGCGAGTCCATTGCGATTGCTGATCAGGCTCGCATATCCCTCAAGACCCTCCGTCACATTGTTGGCATGGAAAGTCGAGATGACCAGCCTGCCGGAGAGCGCCGCGATCAAAGCCTGCCTGGCGGCATCCTCGTCGCGAATTTCACCGACCAGGATGAAATTCGGCGATGCCCGCTTCATGCTCACGATGGCCTTGCCGAACCCGGAGTCGTCCAGGGCTTCGGTCTGATAACAAATCCCCTTGCCATGCCTCCCCGAGATATTGATTTCCACGGGGTTTTCCACCGTCCAGCACACGCCGCCATACAGTTTCAGCAACTCAATCAGCAGCGCCATCGCCGTTGTGGTTTTCCCGGACCCAGGGCTTCCCGTGAAAAGAATCAATCCGTTCTTCATGTCTTTCCCGAGCAGGTGCCGGGACACTTGCGTTGGAAACCCTAGAGCCGACAGGGAGTCTGGAGGCATAAGATATCTTCGGCAAACGTAGATGGACCCGTTGGGGGTGTCCATGCGCTGCACCCTGAGACGCATGCCTTCAAAATCCACCTTGAAGTCAGGATCTGGAGGCATGCTGTCCAGAATCCCGCGAAGCGTTGCCACTTCCCCGTGATTTTCACCAGGAACAGAGCAGCAATCCAGGGAATTCGCCGACCTCTTGTACCAGGATTCTCCCGGAGTGTCGGCGACAAACAAATCCGAGAATATCAAACCGTCAAAAGCCATCAATGCACCGCCACGCTGAGTTGAGAGGATAAGTCGTTCGCCGCCATCATGATGTATCCAAGAACAAGATAAAGCGCCCCTTCCGTGATATAGCCAAACAGCTTCGCTCCGGAAATTACGCTTGCCTCGATCTCGTCAGCCCACTCAGTAGCGATTGAAGACATCCGGCGCGCCTTGTCCATGAAATCGTCGACGGATCCGATCTCATCGATAATGTTCGGATTCGGAAAATTCATTTTTGCCAACTCCAGGGAGCGCGACAGCGAATCTCCGTTATTCAGCCCCCTCAAAATCTTTTTCAGCCGCTCGCCAAGCCACGGGGACGCCGATCCGGATTGCTTCTCGATGATCTCCTTTTCCGGCATGCCGACTTCAAGCAGCGCAGAAAAAGAAAGCAGCCACATATACCCGTTGATGTCCCGATAAGTCGAGTATGGAAAAAACTCCTCCAGCTTTACGCGGTTTCGTCCAATCCATCCGGGAAGAGACCACGCAATCGCAACTACTGCGACAATCAGCACCCCTACCGGGACGATCGAATACCACGAATCGAAAAAATCTCCCAGCACGTACAAGACATAAATCGACCCATGAGCCTTCTCGATAGGCAGCACCGACGAAAGCTGCGGCACCACGGCAGAGCCGATCATGTATAGAAAGAAATAAAGAATTCCCAACTGAATAACCGGCGTTGTCACAGCCCCTTTGATCGCGTTCTTGATCCGTGAAATCCGATCGTTGGTCGAGATGATGCGCTCGAACGACAACGCGAGGTTTCCTGACAGATCACCGGTCAGAATCACCATCGACTCCGCTGGCGGGACATAGCCCTCCAGCGCGTTCGACAGCTTATCCCCGTTCTGCAGCCGGCGAATGATGTTGGTCACGATCGAGATGAGCAGCTTTTCTCCGCCTTTTCGCTCAAGGCGCTTTCTGAAGCCGGTTAAAGCCTCGACCGGAGTTTTTTCATTGGCGAGCTGAACAGCCATGTGGCGATAAACGCGGCGCCTGCTCGTCCATGACATGACTTTCTGCCTGACCTTCATCAGTCGCCACATCCTTTCGGCCTGATTGCCTCGACCTTGGACGACACGTCCCTTGGATCGACCTTGCCGTCGAGCGCCATCTTGACGGCGCGCTCAAGCAAGGACATATCCGTGTCTTTCCGCTCACGGTGCCGATTGCGAGCCACATCGACGCCGTGATCAATGTAATCGGCCATCAACTGGCGGTCGCAGACCACGATTTCCGCCACCGCCACCCTTTTCGTCACGCCGTCTCCATGGCATGCGGGGCAACCTTTTCCCTTCACCCTGACCCGGCTCAAGTCGCCGTAAGTTTCCAGTGCAGAGAGAATCGACTTGGGAATTGCATTTCTGTTCATGGGCTCGGAGCATTCCTCGCAAAGCAGCGGCACCAGACGCTGAGCCACAACGCCGCGAAGCGTGGTGTGATCGCAGACGAATTTTCGCGTCAACCTCACGGGGTCGAGCAATTCGAGACGGTCGATCGGCTTGAATGGGTCGGTGGTGTGCATTGTCGCGAAAACCAGGTGCCCGGTCAGCGCAGCATCAAACGCGGTCACGGCGGACTCCGCGCCGCGCAATTCGCCTACCAGCAGCACATCCGGATCCATCCGTAACGAAGTCCGAAGCGCTTCGGAAAAAGCCTCTCCCGTCGCAGCCTCGCCAATCGCATTGGCGATCACCATCTGAAGCGCCCATGACATCGGATATTCAACAGGGTCCTCGATGGTCACCAGTCTTTTCTCGGGCATCTCGCGCCCGATATGCTTGTTTATCTCATAGAGCGTTGTCGTCTTGCCGGAGCCGGTCGGCCCCGTGAGGATGATGAGCCCGTTCGGGCAATTCGCCAGATAATTCAACTGTTCAATTTGCCACTCGTCGAAACCCATCGAGTCCAGATCGATCTGTCCCTCCGGGCGCCGCGGCTCGCTCAGATCGACCCGCGTCTTCGGCGTATTGGTTGCCGTATGAAAACTGTCGTACTGAAGCCTCATGATCACAAAACCGCCGCCGTCTTCAACAGGATAAGCAGGCCCTCTTACAAGACGAACCGATGTGAGCCCGAGTTTTCTGACTTCCTCGCCGGATATCTGTCCGTTCTGGAATTCGAGCGGCACGTAAGCACCGTCCTTGATCGTCGCAATGCTCTGAAACAGCGCACGCGATATGGACTCCGCCTCTGTCTGAGACATGCGCGTCATCACCTTCAGGTCGCCTTTCACCCTGACCTGGACTTCCGCGTGCGAGCCGCGCAGCAACAGGTGAATATCCGACGCGCCGACGCTGCAGGCATTGGCAATCAGAGCAAGAGCAGCTTCCCTCATGCGCAGCGCATCTTCTTTCGATACACTGCTTTCGAAAACCAGTCCGCGCTCCCGCATCTTCGCGATTTCGTCCACATCTCTGCGAGCCACGGGCATCCTGGTTTGCCCGGACGTGGCGTTGACCTGGTGGAGCCAGGTCACAATCAGCGGATCCGACCGCAATTCCGGCGGCACGTACAAGGTAAACGCCCCCCTGTCGAACGCCACGCGATCGATGTATTTTTGGGGGAACGGCGGCAAAACGAGATTTGCCGCGCGGGTCGATAACGATTCTGTTTTTTCTTCAGTCATCATTCCCCCGCAAAGGCAGGCATTTGTTCGTAAAGCTTTCCGGATAGGGTCCACGCCGCCCCATCGAATGACAGCGTGTCGATGCGCGCCCCGGGCACGCCATCGAAGCCGATCAAATCCGGAGCAAACGAAACCTTGAGCGTAAAACCGATGGATTTTTCATGCGCGGCTTCCTCCGGCGCCGGCGTCTGCCCGGGGAGCGTCATTGCGGCAGGCTTCTCATCCCCACCGGAAAATACGATGTTTTCGCCGATTTTCTGGGCAAGCCCTATCAAAGCTTCTTTTTCGACGCCAAGCTTGTCTCCGGCATCGTGCCCCATGCTGTCCATTACCTTGAATTGCAAAAGGCCATCCACCGAATTCCCATCCTGCGACAGCATGCCTTGCGGTCGGTCAAAAACCGTTGCGCCTTCGGAGCGAACCCATTTCACGGCAACACTGTTGTCACGGCATTCGTAAGACTTCAGATTCCAGCCGCCATGCGATACCGGAATGCCGCGCGCCGCATTCAGGCATGACGCAATCCAGTCATCTGGCATCGGCTTGGTCGCCAACGGCGATATTTTCGGCGGAGCAGGCTTGACGCCGCGCTTCGCCATCATGGCTGCGCGGGCTCTCAGCATGGCGAGATGCCTCTGTTTCTCCATATCGGAGACATGCTTCATGTGCATATACCAGCCGCCTGCGGCAATTATCGCAAGCACTCCGAGCGCCCCGGCAATCACCGATGGCGGCACTCCGCCGCCGTGCAGAGAAAAAACAATGGACGGCTTTTCACGAGCGCGATCGATCAGATCCTCGATCTTCTCTATCCCGCCCTTGATTTCATTCCAGTCCGTCCCGTAATAGGCGGCGTGATCGTCGCGCAGCTTCAAAACGAACTCTTCGTCGCCGATTGCGTCGCCATCCGGCAGGATGGTATGCCCATCGCGGACCGCGATGTACCAGAACAACCCGTCTCCGAGATCGAAGATGCCGAGCCAGGGCTGTATCCTCACCGATGCGATCAGCGGCGCAAGCGCTGCGGTCTTCGGCGGCAATTTCACGTTTTCAGGCTGTTTGCAAAACCCTGCCTGAACCACTTCGTCGGACACTTCGCGAATGACAGCCCAGTCCGATCCGGTAGGCCCGAGATCGACAAGCTCGCGACGTTTTTTCTCTTCGCTGAACGAATTCCATGTCATGCCGACAACATACCGCTTGCCGCCAATCTCGATAATTCTGGCATCGGACATGATTTAGTGACCGATCATGGAAGGAACGGAAGAGGGCAGCGGCAAGCCTCCGCCGGTTCCCGTGAATGATGTTTGCGTCGACATCTGGTATTGCGCAAATGAAAGAGCGTGGCGTTCCTTGCCGCGCCCGAGAACCACGCCGGATCTGTCGATCGAGATCACCCGATATCCGGCAACTCGGTCCCCAGGCGCGACGACCACGTCGCCCCCGTCACGCGAAGTCAATGTCGCCGACACCCGGTTGTCAACGCCATAAACCGATTTGATCTGCGGCAAGGACAACACCGATTTGTTGAGCGCGCCGATATCCGACCTGGCTTTTTCCACGGCAAGCTCAGCCTTCAGTACAGCAAGCTGTGACTGCAGAGATTCAATCGTCTGCTCTGTAATCGACTGCTTTGCTTCAGAGGCGGGCTTTCCAGTTGCATCCTGCCCCGCCGCCGCAGAGAACGAGGCGAGCGACGAAAGCACCATAAACGCCAATATCTTGTTCATCAATATGACCCTTGCATAAGGTTGTATGATTGTACCATACGTTATTGAAAGAGCGCGGCAAAAGAACCCGCTGTCGCGCAACTTGTGGCCTCTGAATTGAGATTTACGCTGCCCAGAGCCATCCATACCCGGTTGCAGGACACCCCGTTTGGAAGAACCAGGGTAATCCCGTAGTTGGACTGGGATGCCGACGTCACGGTTACATTCGCGGCATTGACGTCGCCTGGAAGCAGCGCATTCGTCGGGTCCGTCAATACCGCTGTAGTTAAACCTGAATAGCCGGTAGATTGCCCGCTGTAGAAAGAATCCACGTTGGCGGCGATCTGGCTCAGGTCGGATGTAACTGAAGATTCTTTTGACCTGCTCATGCCTGCGTACATCAACGCCCCAACCGCAGCAATACCCAGTATGAGAATCAGCTTTCCAAAAACCGTGCCCAGCAAATTATCCATTGTCCTTACTCCATTTCATTCAGGTTGTTTAATCACCGGATACCGGCGTAATCATGATCACGACGATATTCCTGCTCTTTTGCGAAGAAACCCCTCCACCCAGGGCAACGTTGTCCGCAGAACCGATTCCCTGCTTGTTCACGCTGTCTGCTGTCTGCTCGAACCCGGATAAAATCAAGGTTTGCCCGGAATGCATGGAAACCCGTTGCAGAAAATCCCTCGAATCGACTTCCGGAATTTCGATCGTGTTGCCACCGCTGGTAATGCTGTTCATTTTGTTCAGCGAACTGATATTGACCGCGAACTGCAACAGCACCCTGCCATCGTCAAGCAGGTGAGGTAACAGGTTCATATTGAAACCGGTCTGAACGACGCCCGGGGTCAGCGTCGAAGTCGTTCCGACGTTGGCTGTATTCGTGGTAGCGACTGAGGCCAGATAGGATGTCTGCGTGCCAACCTGGACCGGAACAGGTTGATTGTTGAGAGTGACGATCGTCGCCGAGGTGACCAAAGTAACCTTGCCCTGGGTGGACAACGCATTGATCACGGCGGACGACCCGGCGAACTGGCTGATGTTCGTTCCCGCTGCAGCGCTGTTGAGCACGCTCATCGAAAGCGACCCAACGCCAGGTCCGGTGGGGAACGCATTTGTCGCGGTGATTCCGACATTTTTGGATAACGAGTTGAATACCGCATTCCAGTTCACACCGTACTGATTGCTGTCGTTGATCGTCACGGATAGCACCTTGACCTGCATCAGCACCTGTTTCGACAGCACCTCGTTTTCACGAGCGATATACTCGCCAACGCGCTTGACATACACCGGATTGTCCGTAACCATCACCGTGCCAGTCGATGGCGTGATCACAGCAGATCCGCTCTGCGACAACATCGATTTCACCGCTTTGTTGATATCTGACCAGACGGAAAGCGACGAATTCACGCCAGTATGAGATCCGCTTGCATCGCCGCTCGATGTAGACGACGTTGATGAAGATGTTCCGGACGGCGTGCCAGCCGACCCACTGCCGGACGAATTACTGCCCCCGCCGATCACGTTTGCGGTAAGCGAACTGTCGCCAGGAACCGCGCTGAGGACGAATGTCTTTGTTTCCAGCGAGTAAAAAAGCACGCCGCCGTTCTCATATTTCCAGAACACGCCGAACCTTCCCGCGATAACGTCCAGCAAGCCCGCAGCCGTGCCGGAATAGCTGATGAGCACTGGCGTCATCATTCCCATGCCACCCATCATGCCAGCTCCGCCAATACCCATCATGCCCGGCGCGGCACCCATCATGCCCACCCCGGGAGAGCCCATCATGCCGACCCCGCCGGGCATCGGCGCCCCAGGGGCCCCGACGGCGCCGGGCATGCCGCCCATCATCCCGCCGCCCATGGCACCCATTGCAGCCATGGCGGTAACGGGGTAAGGAGAAACTTCGGCTGAAATTCGCACCGGGATACCAATATCCGCCGATATTTCATCGGTTAGCTCAGTCAACTGCATGACCTTCTTGTTGAGCGTCACATGCTTCTTCAGCGCTGCTGGCAACTCGACCGGTTTTTCCTTGGTCACGACATGTCCGCCAAGCCAGGCAAGCTTGGTTCTCCGGAACGACATAACCTCGATTTTCGCGGACGCCGCAGCGTTGGCGTCACCCTGCGATGCAATTTGCGCAGCCTGCCCAATATGCTTGTCAGCAGACTTCTCTTCACCCTGTATCATCTGCGTGCTACACGAGGACAGCACAAGCGCACCCAAAAAGGCAATACCGCAAAACCTTATCTCCTTCTTCACTGAATTCCCCTCCTGGAAGCGCCTTTCGGCATTACTCGAATTACCTTGTTGCCGTCATACATCTCAATCGATACCGGCATCCCTGAACTGTTCATCAAATCAGCCAGTGCATTGACCGCCGAGCCGAATTCCCCGGGAAACGCCACGCCGCTGTCGAAAACGAACTGTTTTTCAGCCGGCATCTCCCAGGAAACCTGCCAGCCGGCCTGCCTCGCCCACGCTGAAATGTCATCCTCGAATACGGACCCGGGGCGAATCACCCAGACAGGGGGCGCCGGAACAACGGGGTTCGCCGAACCGCCGCCACCAACCGCAACCCATCCCCCCGACCGCGAATTCGCCGGAATCGCCACCAGACTCGGATTCGCGGCGCTCGGTTTTGCAACCACCACGCTCGGCACAGGGTCTTCGACAAACATCGCCTTCGCGCAAGCTGTGCCAGCGAACACAGAAGCAATAACAAACATCAATAATTTCGTTTTCAATCCAACCCCCTTCTTTTAATCCTCATCCACCACGGATACCTTCTGACCCATCGCCCCCTGAGCAAACTGACAATGCGCCGCGTCAACTTCGGCAATGTGTAGCCGTACCTCGCCATTGCCGCAAAAAACACCAAAGACCCGATCGCAGTAAAAAACGTCCACCAGCGTATGTGCGCGAGGAACAGCAATATCGGAAAGGACGCTCTTGCATCGACCAACCCAAAAAACAAGGATGGCATCCTCGACGCATCTCGCCATGTGTACCTCAATGTCCACCCCCCCGCGCCGAAAGCTCACCGGGCAAAAATTTGCGTTCATCGGTTATCTTTTGAGCCATCTTCTCAATCGAGTCAGCCGACAACCCCGAACACCCGCAAGCCACATCGATTGAAATATCCCCCCTGGAATATCGCCACGCGGCATGATGAGCCATTGAAGTTCCCTGCTCATGAACAATCTTGTCGACAGCGCGCCCGATTACATCGGACTTGATTCCGGACAGCTTCGCCTTTACACCCCTGTCAAACGAAAGCCATTCATTTACAGGAACGAGCCCGCCGCCGTCTGCGCGCAGCAACAGCCGCTGAATAACAATCAGCCTGAGCGAGGCAAGCAGGCGCTCGGAAACGCCAGACTGCTCCTCATAAGGATACTTCTGTATGATCCGATCAAACGTCATGGACACGCTTTGCGCATGCAGGGTCGTATAAGTCGTATGCCCCGTCAGCACAAACTCCATAGACGAATCCAGGGATTGCCTCGTCCTGGATTCTCCAACCAGAATATCCGTCGGAGCGGACCGCATGGCGTTATCGCCGCACATGTCGAACGACTCAAGGTTCTTGCCGATTTCCTGCTGCGCAATCAGATTTCCAGGCAGCTTATTCACCTGGTCGTACACAAACTCAATCGGGTCCTCGTAAGTCAAAAAACACTTGGAATCGTGATGCTCAAGAGCATGCCTTATTCCGGCAGCCAACAAAGTGGATTTCCCTGAGTTTGTGGGCCCGGCAACAATAACAAGCCCGCCATGTTCTGGAAACAGCCCGTCCGTTATCTCCGAAGGGGCCTTCAGCGAACCCAATTCCGGCGGCACGCCTGGAAGCGTTCTCAGCGTGGCGCGCAGCGCCCGCGACTCTCCATTGCAAAGACAAGACGTGATGTTCACGCGAAAACCGGCCTTGCTTCCACGCGAAATCTCAAATTCGTACCGCCAATCAATATCATCACCCTTGCCAAGCTGGGCCAATGCATTGTCGCCGTAAATCAACCTCGCGAGATTCTCAACTTCATTGTTCTGCAGCACCCGCCTCGTCACCGGATAAGCTCTTTTCCGCCAGGTGAATATCACAGGCTCCCCAGTGTAAAACTTGATGTCGGAAACGCCCATCGATTGGGCGTAAGCAAGAATCCGATGAACATCGTCCTTGTGCAACCCGTGATCCAGATCTACTTTTTCAGGAGCCGAACTCACTTGCCCCCCCCAATTTCGACCCAGCTTGAGTCAACCACCCCCGACTTCCACCGAGACCGATCCCGCGACATGCGAGCGCCGCTCATGACCTCGCTGGTTCTGACATTCATCGAAAATTCCGTATCGGTCACCTTGTCGGCTTGCTCTCCGCTTGCAACAATCGGAGCTTTTATCATCCCGAGAGCCAGCAACCTCTTGTAAGTCACCATGCCGACATAGTCGCGATTCAACCTGTCAAGGTTCTTCTTGTAAACAAGATCGGCGCGCGCAACCCCGGAAGACCAGCCATCCTTTACGGCCTCGGCCCACACGGCGCGCTCTTTTTCGTTTTTCGGCTCAAGCACCTTCGACACCGCATCGACTCTGCCATCACTCAACCCAAGAAAAAGATAATCCCGCCACGTCGGCACAATTCCAACCAGGCGACCCGGCAAAACAATCTGATAAGTCTTCCCGGCTACCACCATTCGCCCGGAATTGTATTTCACGCTATTCGAAGCCTCCGATATCACGGGGGGGAGCATGCCTGACGCGCCAATCAAAGGTTGAAACAAATAAATGGAATCAAGCTGCGCTGCGTGCGATCGAATCTCGTCTCGCAAACTTTTTGCCCTGGACGCAAACCCGGCCTGCGAACCTGCCGATAACCCAGCCTGGCGAATCGCCATCTCGCGCGCATTTGACGATGACCCGTCATTCAGCAGCTTGACGAACCCAATAACATCATCCTCTGACGGCGGGGCGGGAGACTGATCGGCTGAAAATGCCGCGCCGCAACAGGACGCCATAACAGCCGATACGACCAGCCTGATCATCTCGCATTACCCCCGGAATACTGAAGAGTCACAGATTCTGCGCCAAGCTGCATTGTGCCAAAGTTTCCAATCTGCACTCCGGCATCAAGCAAGACTCTCCACAGCGGGGTCTTTACATAATGCAGGCTCACAACCACATCCATCGACGGATGACGCCCGACGACCATTGACCTCACGCCCATCCCGGCAACATCTCTCATGAAAACCGAAATGTCGCCGTCATAGTCAATATCGACAGACTTGGCCATCACCCCGCGAAACTTGCCCCCGTCGATCCCAGGCAAGGCCGCAGGCGCTTCAGGCTCGCCGATTGCAGATATCCTCGACATGTCGAGCCTGATGAACTCGGCTGACTTCATCAGGGAATTATTGACAACATCCGATGGCTGAGCCACAACCGAGGCATTGCTCTCCGCGCCACCACCAGAAAGATGATCCCGCATCGAGGCGCACCCGGACACAAACAAAGACAACAAGACAAGTCCGATCTTCTTCATGGTCAATCCAGGTGAACTATATACATGGTTTTGCACGACATGCCGGACGAGTCGCGCACATTGAACGATCCAGACCCGCCAGACGGCACCAACATTTCTGTTGCAACATGTCTGATGGCGAAACACCCCGTCTTCGACGACATCTGCATCGCCAGAAAATCGCCTGGCGACATCCCGTCCGTATAGGCCATCTCCGAACCGTTTTTCCATACCTTGACATTGAATGGCGCCGAAGAGCCGGGCGGAGGCGCCGGCGGCTGCGCAATTTTTATTCTGCACGCGCAGGAAATGACGTGATAACCAAATGATGGATTCTTTGGAACGGCGGATTTTACCTTTGGCAAAATAGACTCGATACCCGACTTCGAGCCGGACTTCGCAACAATTACGTGCCATCGCTTGTCATGCTCACCCTGAAAAACCGACGCGGGAATACCCGCCGAAACAAACGCCGCAGAATCAATCTGGGCATCGCCCTGGCTGCCGTAATCTCCATAATACAAATACCATGACGGCTTCCCGGGTTCAGCCGAAGCGGAAGCGCCCCAGCAGGAAAATATTGATGTCGCCAATAGCACCAGACAGGCTTTTAATCTCATACCAAGTCTCCAAACCACAAACGAATGACTGAATCATACGCACTTGCAATTTTCAATGCAACAGCTTACGCAAACTTTTTTTCATTTACTTCAGCTTCAATAAAAAGACGTTTGACACAATCATGCGTACATGCAAAAATGATCGCAATTTATGAATTTTTCCACCGCGCAGTCAAGCGTTACATACAGCAAACTTTTCAAGCTATGTAACACAAGGCTGCTTTTCTACAAACATGGAGGCCGGGTTGGTCGCGATGAAATGCAACCATCACTTTTTTGCAGGGAAGTGCGCCACGTTTATTGGCGTTACAGCCTCCCGTGTTTTTGACGTTACACCGAATGATTTAAGCATGTAACGGGGGGAGTATCAATGCCATCTAGCGACAAGATTGCCATGCAGCCAAACGAGGAACCCATTAAATTCGTGTCGACCATCCCGAACGAAAGCGGGCAGCCCATACAAGAAAAGAGTGACATTTCGAAAAAAAAGATAACCAGGGAGCCGGATACGGAAGCCAAATATCTCAAAAGGGCGTCCGGACTTCTAAAGACAATCGGCTTCGTTACCGGAAGCAGCTCGATTCGCATGATTCCCGAGTGGCTTGCGTCAAAAAGACCATCTGTCTCAAGCGCAACTTTTCGCGTTTACAAAGCATCCCTTATGTTTTACCTGGAAAGTCTTGGCGATAACGAGGAGGCCATTGAGACAATTCGCCGTCTCGGCGAAATTGCGCCCGACACCATAACCATGCAAGGACATGGACTGTCCAGGCGCAAAAAAAGAAAATTCATCCACGAAGACGAGCTTTCCTCTCTTGTTCAATGTCTCAGGCAATCCGAAAAAGGCGCGATCGTCGCCGATTGGCTGCTTGCCGGAATAACCGTTGGAGCAAGGCCGTCAGAATGGTCTGACGCAGAAATCGTTTCAAGCGACGAGGCGGGGGTCACCCTGAAAATAATCAACAGAAAAGCCACCAACGGTCGCGGCGCAGGCGCAACCAGAACACTTGTCGTCCCATTCATTTCCGACGACTTCGGCGCCACAGTCGTGATGCGAACGCTCAACCATATTGAAAAATGGAAATCCTCCGGAAAAGAGTTCGACAAATTCATCGAGATGGTTCGCCGGGCACTTCGCTCAGCCACAAAAAAAGCAGGCATCGCCGATGATGGAAAATCGATAACCCCATACATAACCAGGCATCAATTTTCAGCAAACGCAAAAAATCTGAAATCAAGGGAAGAGGTCGCGGCTCTGATGGGGCACGCATCGATCGAAACAGCGTCAATCCATTACGGCAAGCGCAAGTCGGGCTGGAAGGCATTCAAGGATGCGAATACCGCCAACCAGAAAAATACCTTCGCCCCGAGTGGCGGCGACAACAACGGAGAAAACGCATGAGCCAGCAAAACCAATCTACCCGACAATCTGGAAAGGCCGCGCCAGGGCAGCAAATATTTCTGCGCCACGACTACTATAAAAACGGCATGGAAAAAATGACGAAAGTCGCCATATTTTCCAGCGCAGCAACGGCGATCACCATCATTGCTGCCGCCATGGCCCTTGTGTTCAAGCCAGCCCCGCAAAATTATGCGATCACCCCGACCGGGCAAATCGTGCCGCTGACGCCAATGTCGGAAGGCGTTGGCAACGACGCCCTTCTATCCTTTGCATCGAATGCAATGATCACCGCCTTTTCTCTGGATTTCGATCACGCAGAAGATCAGGTGAGGACTGCAGGCAGCTATTTCACAGAAAGCGGGTACCGGGCTTATGTCCAGGCGATTACCCCAATCATCAAAACCATCAAAGATCACAAGCTTGTCTCCAGCATAGGAGTCATCCACCCGCCGGTTATCGTGAATAGCGGCGTCGTCAATGGGGTTAAACAATATGTGATCCAGGCCGTAATTTCCATAGCGTTGGACGGGCAAAACGAGCATGTGCCATCTGAAAAATGGGTGGTTCAAATGGTTGTGGAGCGCGTCCCGCAAAATCGTTACCCGCTTGGGGTGGCGATACGTCAGTTTGTTGTAACCAATAGCAACCAGCAATAACCAAGGGAGATAAAAAGTGTCGCACAATCAAAACCGGCAACAGTCCATTACAACCAACAAGATCGACGCATGGATCAATGGCGAATCCGATCTGCTGCCAGAAGGAGAGAACTGCATGGCGATGTCTGCGACAGAGCTCGAAGAGGAAATTCGCAACCCGGCGAGATCTCCCGAAGAGCGCATGTTCCTCGCCGGCGTGCTTCACGCTCGCACTTATGAAATGGCGGCGTCACCTTCCGCTCTATAACCGTGGAGATATCGGCATGCGCATGACAAAATTCACAAGATCAATGCCACGGTCGTGGCTGGCGGCTGCCTTTTTGATGTGCGCCCCCACAATGATTCTTGTTCAATCGGCGCATGCCGATTCCGGTCAGCAGCAATCATCTACAGCAAGCAGGAGCGAGCCAGCCGGACTGCCGCCAGGTCAACCTCCTCTTCCGTCCTTCATCTCTACAGTAAAGGGTCAATCCCTGTCGCCTGATGAGATCATCGAACTCAAAAAACTGCTTGACGGGCAACAGAAGGCCGAAGCAGCCACGGAAACCACGCCATCAATGCCGGATCTGCGAATCGTAAATGTTGATCTTTCTCCCGGCGGGACCCCTCCCGTCGTCAGGATATCCGGGGCACAAGGATCTGTGCTGACCTTTCTCGACGCAGAGGGCAAACCATGGCCCATTTCCGGGATTGCCAACTTCACGAAGAAGTTGTTCGACGCAGAAATTCCAATTAAAAACGGTCATCTGATTTCAATAAGCCCAAAAAAGGAATTTGGAATGGGGAATATGGCCGTTTTTCTCAAAGACCTGCCTTCGCCCATAACGCTCACAATCCTTGCCGGGCAAAGCCTTGTGGATTACCGAGTGGACTTCAGAATTCCGCGCCTGATAGGCGACAAGTCGATCTCGCCGGAAAAAGTTTCGCCGACCGTCGATCCGATCATGCTTTCCGTTCTCAGCGACACCGTTTCATCTGCAGATGCCAGGCAAATAAAAGTGTCGCCGGAAGAATCCGGGGTCGAAGCCTGGGAAAAGGCTTCTGACAAGGAAAAAACGCTGCTGATAAGAACTGCGGGGGTTTTGCTGGCACCCGCGCCAATCTCCGGGAAAAAAGCAACGTCCGCCGACGGCACAAACGCCTACGAATGCCCATTAACCCCTGTTGTTACCCTGCTGCTCAATGGCAAGGCGACTGACATTACTCTGGATGTGAACTAAAATGTCCGAAAAGAAGAAGTTCGACCCCGCTGCCAGCCGAAATCTCAAAATAATTGCCGTGGCGATGGCCATGGCATTGGCAGCATCCATCATGATTTTCTCTCATCTGAACAAGAAAAAGGATGAGTCAGGCGCAGCCGCCATCCCGCAAGACAGCAACATCGTCAGCAACAATTCCGCCGCTCCGGACGGTCATGACAACATAGCGGCTCCTGCCGGGATATCCAATATGGTTGTGGACAGTAATAATGCTGCAGCAGCGGCAGCCAAGGCGAACGGAGGGTCTTTCGTTCCGGAGTTTGCTGCGCCGATCACCAGTGAAAAGGAAAAGCAACGCAACATGCCGCGCACGGAAAACAGCCGGACATCACCGCAAGCCGACAACAAATCCGGAGCAATGCCGACATATCAATCCAATGTTGCGCCGGTGCCAACTCCCGCAGAGTCTTCCGTGATCAAGCAGCAAGATGACTCCATGCGCCAAAAAATGGCTCAATATCAGCAACTTGTTTCGGCGTGGACTTATGGCGACCAGTCTATTATTCATAATGACACAACAAACACCGCCAGCACCTCGAAGCCAACTCAAAATCAGGCGGCATCGTCAGCGACCCCATCTTCTGCACAAGGGAAAAAGATACTTCTGCATGCAGGGGAATCGGTTTACGCTTCGATTGACATGTCCATCGACACAGACCAGCCATCTGCGGTATTTGCCACAATCCAGAGCGGAGCCCTGAATGGCGCCACTCTTATCGGCACGGCAAAGCAGAATCCAGACGATTCTGTCGCCGTCGCATTTTCAAAGCTATCGATCCCTGGGAAGCCGGCAATTTCAATCCAGGCAGAAGCAATTGACGGCAGCACTGGACGAGGCGCCCTGACCGGCGACGTAAATCACAAAATTGTGCAACGCTTCATTCTCCCAATGGTTTCAGCCGCAATGGGCGCGTATGGGCAGGTTCAATCGCAACAGGGAACCACTATAACCGCATCCCCTCTTGTCGGTGCAACGACATCAACCAACCTTTCTCCGGCCCAGATCGGAGCCGTGGCTATTGGTGCCGGGGCGCAAAATCTGGCAACCAAGCTGAACACGATTTCAAATGCAACAAACCCAGAAACGACCTTGCCAGCCAACATAGGGGTGGAGGTAAAGTTTTTGTCAGATGTCATGCAATAAAAAAAGATGTATAATCCAACCAAACGATAATCAGGAATGCAGAATGGCGTCAGAGAGCGAAGAAATCAGAATCCAGAAACTGAAATTGAGGCTTCAAAAAGCTCAGCAAAAACTCAAGAAAAAGAAGCTTGAGGCGCTCAAAAAGGAGCGCGCCGAAGAAGACAGGCTTAGGAAACTATGGGTTGACAAGGTTTCGGCAATCTCACTTGCGCTGTTCTATCCGTTGCCAGTCGAGCTGATCAAGGAGAAGTTCGAGGAACTCGCGCGCAACATCAATCAATCGCAGCAGTAAGCATCAGGAGAGAAAAAGTGACAGATTTTGATGACGACGAAAACGCGGCAGACCTTTATCTTGAATCGAATGATCAGGCTGACCCGGAAAAGCAGGTGGAGAAGCCTTCGGCAAAATCCACGGCAAAACAGAAGCAGATGAAGATGGTTCTCGCCGCAGGAGGCGGGATTCTTGCGTTTGGCGTGCTATTCACCGCATACACCATGTTTTCCACACCAAAGCGCCCGGAAAATAGTCGCCGGACAGAAGCGCAGCCCTATGGCGGCAATGGCGCGGCTCGCCAGCAGATATACAACGTCACTCCGGCAACCCAGTCGCAGCAAGCGTCTGCCGCAATGACGCAGCCTGTTTCGCAACAACCATGGCAGCAGCAATATCCATCGCCTCAGACATCCGGTGGACGGGAAAGCGGCTGGTCTCCGGGTCAACAAGGGCAGCCGCAGCCGATTCAGCAGCCGCAGCCGATTCAGCAGCCGCAGCCGATTCAGCAGCCTCAACCGCAACAACAAACCGAAGCTCAGCCGCCGTCCACGAACCAACCGACGGAAGCGGCAATGGGCACGACAAAGCCGCAGGCAAATACCGAAGCTGAAATTCAGGCAATTCTTGTTCATCTCGACCAAATGGACGCAGAGCTGAAGGCGTTGACTGCGCTTGTCAAAAAGGAGACCCCTGAAATTCATGGCGAGATGAAGGAGAAAGCGACCAAACACTCCAGATATCACCGCCATTCTTCTGACGCTATTCAGCAACGCGAAGACGCCCAAAGCGCGAACGAAGCCGCGCCAGCGACGTTGCCTTCATGCAAGCTGATCGGCATCGCCCCGGGCGGCACGATGGCATGGATTTCGTGTTCCGGCAAAACATCTATCTACAAGATAGGTGACGCATTGCCAGGCGGCGCCTCCATCAAGGCGATCGACTCCAATGGTTTTACCGTGTCGACATCGTCCGGAACCATTCAATAAATAAGGATGCAACGTGGGCGGAGCCGCATCACAAATAGCAGGGCAGGTCTGGTCATCGGCAAGGCAGAGCATGCCCGATATAGGGCAGATGCTCATCAATGCAGAAGGTTTTTTTACCGGAATCACGGATTTTCTGCCAATTTTTGCATTGATGTCCGGAATGGTGCTCCTCGCCTCCAGTCTTTACAAGGCGTTCAACCTGTCGAGAGAAAACCGTGACGGTCGAGACCATAACGGCATTCTCGGCATTGTGTCATCCATTGTTATCGCAAGTCTGATGATCAACTGGAGCCTTGCCGAAGATATGTCATCAGACCTGCTTTCGCTATCCGGATCCGGGGGAGCGTTCGGCTATATGCCTCCGACACAAACGGCATACCAGCAGCAAGTGTTGCACGCCGTCTTTACAGCGATCTCTGCAATTGGCGCGATTGGAATATTTCGCGGTCTGCTGCTATGGAAACAGGCTGGCGAGTCAAGCCAGATGTCGAAAGGCGACGGAGGAGGAATGTGGAGCGGCTTTTGGCACATATTGGGCGGCGCGGCTGCCTTGAATATCGGGCCATTTATTCACATGTTCGGCATGTAATTGGTAACAAAGAGAGTGGTGGCAAGCAATCATCAACGTAAGCAAAGGAGAGTGGTCAAATGAAGTTCATCGGAAACATTCAGGCAAAACTCATGAAATTGTCCATGGTGGCAGCTATCGCCACATGGTCTTCGTCGGCCAGGGCAACCGGGTTCGCGGACATGTTCAACAACCTCAAGATGCAGATCCAGACATTCTCGCAACTGTTCATGGAGGGGGTAACCATGATCGGTGCCGTTGTCCTTGCCTATGGCATCTACAAAGCGTGGGACGCCTCCAAGGAAGGATCAAGAACCGAGATGAAGGAAGTGCTCGTGCCAATGATCGTTGGCGGCATGTTCCTCGCCTTTGGGATCATCATGCAGATGGCAGCCGGCACAGCAAGCGGCAGCAACGCTGTCGGCAACAGCGGCGGGCTGCAGATCAACTAAGCGCCGTTTTTAAATCAAGGGGGCTCAGCGCCCCCTTTTCTTTTGGAGCCAAGCAAATTGTTTATCCCAGCTAAAATTCTCATCGAAACAAAAGCAAATGAAGTGTCCGTATTCCCAACAATGGCGCTGGCTGACCAGATGAAGATGCCGGTCGAGGCGTTCCTCGAACTTGCCGCAAAAGATAGTGAGCGCCTCATGCAAACAGCAAGAATAACCACGCCTGTCGACAAGGAAGAATCTGTCGACATCCAAGGCAGCTTTCAAAGGCTGGCAATGCGCCACCCGGAAGCCATCACAATCGAAAGCTACCGGAAAGCTACCAGATAGCTATCCAGTCACCGGGCCACCACACCCCTCTTCGCCACTACTCAAAACTATCCGATAGCTATCGGATAGCTACTGGATACCGATTGACAATCCGATAGCTATCTGGTAGAATGCTACTCAATAGCAGGCATGCTATCTGGTAGCTATCGGCTACCATATTATCAGAGGAGAATCCATGCCGACACTTGCATTCATAAGCCCCAAAGGGGGCGCTGGTAAAACGACATCAGCCCTGATCCTTGCAACACAGATCGCCAAGAGCGCCCCTGTCACGGTGATCGATGCCGACCCAAACCGACCGATCGCGAAATGGCATGATGCGCAAAACGGCAGGTTGAAAAACTTCTTCGTCGTATCCAACGCCGATGAAGAAAACATCATGGACGTGATCGAAGAAGCGTCCGGCAAGACCCCTTTCGTCATCGTCGATCTTGAAGGCACTGCGGCAAAGATCGTGGTAATGGCAGTCGGGCATTCGGATTTTGTCATCGTACCCACCCAGGGTTCCCAGCTTGATGCAGAGCAGGCGGCGCGAGCGCTTCGCGTAATCAAGCAGGCGGAAAAGATGGTGCGCCGCACGAACCCGGAATACACTCTTCCCTATTCCGTGTTGCTGACCAGGACAAACCCGGTTATCAGATCGAGAACCCTGACGCACATCGAGAAGAATTTCATAGCCGCAGGCATCCCGGTATTCAATACCGAGCTAAATGAGCGCGAGGCGTTCAGGGCGATGTTTTCATATCAACTGCCGCTTGATGATCTGGATAAAACCGATGTGGCAAACGTTGACAAGGCAATTTGCAACGCGGTTGAGTTCACGAAAGAAGTGGTTGGCACACTCAGGAGGGGAAATTGATGCAGAAGAATCGAGCAAACCCGCTTGACGAGCTTGGTGATCTTAGCGATTTCCGGGCAAGCGGATCGCAATCCAAGAAAATTGACAAAAACCAGATCGATGAAATCGCCAAGTCTACGGGGTTTCCGAGTCGACAGGCTGCTCCTGTCCCACAATCGGCAGCAAGACCGGTGCGCAAATACACCACCGGGCGCAACCAGCAGATCAATATCAAGGTGACCGCAGAAGTTGCTGACAAGCTGTATCGCCTCGCGGATGAGGCAATGGTTCCGCTTGGCAGGCTTGTCGAACTCGCGCTGATTGCCTACGAAAAAAACGGCGCCGACAACTAATCCTTACTCGTTCAACCAAAAATCTATCTAAGATAATTCTTAGATTTATTTGAGATAGGCATTGATTGCGAATCGACAAGAGCGCATAATCCAATCCTACGATAATACTGGAAGGAGAAGAGGGCATGTCGTCTTTAAAGTCATTTCCATTTTATATTGATGAGTGGATCGCCTCATCAAGATCGTGTTCTCTTGAATCAAGGGGGCTGCTTATTGACTTGTTGAGCCTGATGCACAAGCATGGCGGGCCTATCGATACAGGCAAGATGCCGGAAAATGTCATCGCCAGATTTGCAGGTGTGCATCCGGAAATTTTCGACGCGCTACTCAACCAGCTTATCGAGAACGGGGTAATGGTGCGAGACGGCGACCTGATTTACTCCCCTGTTGCCATAAAGCGCATGGAAGCCAGGATGAACAGGTCAAGCGCGCTCAGAAAATCGTGGGGCGCAAGAAAAGCAGGCGAGGTGTCCCTATGATCAAGCCCCAGAAAAAGTCTCCGGCCTTCCAGTTTTACGCGGCAGAATTCCTGTCCGACGAGAATGTCGCGGTAATGTCAAACCAGGAAGTCGGCTGCTATATCAAGCTGATCTGCTATTGTTGGAGAGAGGGCTCCATCCCAAGCGACATCAAGAGAATTTCACGGTTGTGCGGCGAATCCACACAGATCATGAGCGACCTGTGGCCGAGTCTCGCGCCGTGCTTCGCGGTTACCCAGGAAGATCGCTCAAGACTCATTCACCCAAGGCTCGAACGCGAGCGTCAAAAGCAGATCGAACACAGCAAGGAACGCTCCGAATCCGGAGCCAAGGGCGCCAAGTCTCGGTGGCAAAAAACCAAATCCGCAACCATGGCTCAGCCACAAGATTCAAATGGCTCGACTATGGCTCAGCAGCAAAAAAATAATAGCTCAGCCATACAAGAGCCAATAGCTAATCAAGCTTCAGCCATGCAAGAGCCAATAGCTATGCATAGTTCAGCTTCGCCGGAAAAGGTTGGAAAAACTGCCGGTTTTTCAGAAAAAACGGATTGCGCAAAAACCGATTTGTCAAGCGTCAATCACAAAAACAGCAATAACAACAGTAATAACAATGAGTTGAACGAAAAAACCGCCATAGCTAAGCCACTTGAAATCAATGGCTCAGCTATGGCTAAGCTTGTGACTGAGCCTATGGCAAAGCCTATAGCTGAGCCTATGGCTAACGATGGCTTTTCATCTTCTTCTTCATCTTCTTCTTCAATAATAAAAACAAAATCACTTGTCGATCTTCCGATCGACGACATTGTTGAAGGGGATGGTTTTAGACTGGAAAATTCAGTACCGCCTTCAGAATCCAGGGCGAAGAATGTAAATTCGATTTTCGAGCACTGGAAACTTGCAATGCAACACCCCGGTGCGCGCCTTGACGCGAAACGCACGCGGGTTATTTCTGCGAGACTGGATGATGGCTATACCGTGCCGGATTTGAAACTGGCAATTGATGGTTGCAAGCTTTCGCCGTTTCACATGGGTCAAAACGACCAGTCGGTCGTGTACGATGGGATCGAAGTGATATTCAAGTCCGGCGGCAACGTTGACAAATTCATTGCGTTGGCATCTCGCCCAAAGCCGGCGGGAGGGGGCGGCTCAGCCGCTTCTTCGCTCTCGTTGTCGGAACGTGCTGCGCTAATGGACTGGGGGGATGATGACGGGGAATGTGGAGGAGTTATGAGTTATGCGTGATAACACTGGCAGCGAAGTCGCCGAATTGAAATCGGTTGATGGCGCTCGTGCGCGAGAAGACAGAGGGGGCGACAAGGGCAGTAAGAAACAAAATTTCTTCAAGCTTCTGGATGCTGTCTTTGAAAACACCATTGCCACGGGCGGAAGGTCGAAGAATCTTTCGGCTGAAGCGATGATGTTGTGGTGGAATTCCGTAAAGGAATTTCCGATGGAGATGATTCGGCGCGCGCTTGTGGCGTACATGGAATCGGAATCCGGGAAGTACATGCCTACGCCATCGGAAATAAGATTGATACTGAAAGCGCTCGGAACTTCCGTTCGCCCGGGAGCCGATGAGGCATGGTCGATGATCCCGATATCGGAGAGAGAAAGTGCCGTAATCACGGACGAGATGATGGAGGCCATGATTCCAGCCCAGGTTCTCATCAACCGAGGCGATGCCATTGGAGCCAGAATGGCGTTCAAAAGCGCCTATGAGCGCATCGTGTCGACCAATATTCTATCCGGCAAGCCGCCAAAATGGGTTCCATCATTTGGATGGGATCCCGTGCTTCGCGTCAACGCGCTTGCGCAGGCTGTTCTGTTGCAAAAAATTTCGATGGATACCGCCGTTTCGTTTTTGGGGGCGCCTGCCGATCGTGAAATGTTGTATGAGCAAACCGGCGCAACGCATTTGCTTCCTCCGCCGCAAACTCCCGAGCAAAGAGCTGCTGCGAATGCGCTGCTGGCTGATCTCAAGAAAAGGTTGATGTAGTTTAAAAAAAACCGTATGATTCGGCTATGCGAAATTTACGCGAGGATTTCGAGGAAAGGGCTGCGATTATTGAATACCTGGGCGGGTTCGCGCGCGAGGAGTCCGAGGAGATTGCTTCGCGAATTACCGGGTACAAGCTTGATCTGCCTGCCATTGAAATCCGGCAACAGGAGCAACCGGCTCCGGCGGCAGAGATAAAGGCAAAGTCCGTGGAGCCAAAGGTGTGGGAGATCAAGCGAAAGCCCGGTTCAGATGTTGGAAGATCGCACCTTGAGTTGGCGTTGCAGATGCTTTCTGCGGAAAAATAGACGGGGTTGATCACGATGTTTCATGGAAAACTGCTTGACGCGAAATTGTCTTCGAAACGGGGGAAATGGCGTGACAAAGGCGACACAACCGAATCGGCAGACGAGGCTTTTCGTGCTGTCCGTCCCAGCGTAATTTCCCGCGATGGCGGGGCGTGCAGTTTTTGCGGGATTGTGTTGCGTAATGGCAAGGGGCTGATCGAAGTTCATCATCGCGACGACTGCCATGAAAACAACGCGCTTGATAATTTGGCATCCGCATGCAAACTTGACCACGCCTTACATCACCCGGGATTTTATGGCGACAAAGCCAGAATGTGTCATATTCCCGAGATTTCAATGCGCGATATGTCTCATCTTGTGAGAACCATGCTGGTTGCCATGGCTTCCGAAGATGAGGTCATGAAGGCGTCTGCGCAGGAAATTTACAACGCATTGCTGCCTGGGTGCGAGTCATTTGCAAAAGCCTGGCACAGCGATAATCCAGCCGACTTCGGCAATGCATTGCTGACGCTGTCGAATTTTGAATACGAAAATCGGGAGCCTTCGCTGGAGGGGGTAAGGTTTCTTCCCGATATCCACAACGAATCATGGATTGAATGGGGCGGCGGCGTTCGCGACAACGCATACAAGGCGCTGCCTGAGAATGTGTGGCCCGATATTGCCGATAGCGCGTTGCCGCCGCTGAATAGTTTGCTTGACGTTGTTGACGATTCCGGCGGGAATCATGGCCATGACGGCGGTAGCGAAGTTGAGTAATGCGGCAGCAGTGCCGGATGTTGGGTGTGCATTTTTCGATGACCCGGATCACCCGGTTACGGGATGGTGTTCATTCAATGGATCCGCTCCCCAAAGGTTTCCGCATGTTTCGGAGTTGCCGCACAATATTGCGTGGATCACCAATGTCAATTTTGGGGCATATAAAAACCTTGCCGATCTTAGCAAGGCGGCGCATATCCGGCGAAATTTCTTCAGGCCGGCTTTTAATTCGATTGCAATGGAAATTGGGTACAAGCCTGAAACCTGGCCGATAAGAAGCGCGCTCCCGGATATGTCCGGTGTTTTTTTCAGGGCATGGGATTTTGCCGTGAAAGCCTGGGGAGGGGTTCCCCTGCTCGAATCGCTGAGGGAGTCCCTGTATATCGCATCGGGCGAAAGAGACCAGCCTGTGTTTGGGGAGCGAGAAAATGCGTTGTCCTCATCATGGCAAGTCGATTCCGTGGTTATCAACGAAAACACTCGCGAACCCGGGATGCTGTATGTCAGGCTGATTCCAAACCGGGTTAGGCATGCTGCATTCGTTTTGGCAAACGGGATGCCTCGCGGCGAATATTTTGTTCGCGGGAAAATGACAGTGGATCAGGCTTTGTCAGCCGACGAGCCGATGTTTCTTGAGTGTGACGTGTCTTTCAGCGGATCTGATCTCGCTCCGCTTTGCGCTTTTGGGGTGAGCTCATCGAACTATGACCAGATGAGAAGGTGGGTTTCTCAGCCGGAGTTGATGCTGCTGGCAGATCACGCGAAATCGATAGAGATCACGGGCGCCATGGTTTATGAGGATTTTTCCGATGCGCCGCAACTGCCTCCGGCCTTTTTTGAAGATGACCTGATTGCATCCAGCTATTCTGCCGGGTTGATCGCCGAGAGCTGGATTGAGGCGCTGACCTCAAGGCAGTATTCGAAAACTTCCAGGCGTTATTACCATCCTCCAAGGGCTGCGTGGCTGAAATCGCTTGACCGGGCCATTTCGTTCGGAAATGCCAAGCGGGTTCATGAGTGCGGATTGAGAGTTGTTCGATACGGCTACGGAACGGTTGCTGTAAAAGCGTTCCAGCACGAAATGGAAGAGGTCAGGAATGCCGCTGCTGATTGCGGGTTCATGATTATTGCAAGCGCCGATGGCGTCGATTAACTGGGGGCGGTGATGGTTCAGGGGATATTTTGGTTGATTGTGATGGGAATGGTTTTGTCTGTTCCGGTATTTTTCATGAAGCAGGCGATACAATCCGCGAGAATGTTTTTCGAGTGGATATCGTCGCTAACAAGGCAGGATTTCAGGGCATATTGCGGACCGGAGATCGGGGTTGACGATATCGTTTTCAAAAAAGATGGATCGGTTTCAACTTTTTTCAGATTCAGGGGGCACATTTCCATTGTTGGAGACAGGGAATTTTTTGATGCTCTTGGAGCGGTAAAGACCAGATTCGCTTCACTTCAGAACGATCACGATATTCAGTTCGTTTATCGGCAGGACGATGGTGGGTCGGCGCGTGCCGTCACTAATGCGATTTTGCCTTCCATGGCATCGGCAAAGCGGATCGGAATGAAGATTGAGAGAATTTTCGAGGATCACATTGCCACCTTGACGCGGCGGGTCATTACTGAAGATTGTTGCATGGTTGTTACTACATATCCGGTTGTTTCCTCCAAAGAAACTATCAAGGCTGATGCTGCAGAACGTTTTGCTGCGGTGAAAAAAATGGATCTTCCGTTGTTTACCGGCGGGCAGAACCCGGCAAAAATGGTCGATGACATGATCGTGAGGCACAACAGTTTTCTTGAAACGATCGAGGCAGCCTTTGCGGCAAGCCGCATCAGGGCTGACAGACTGTCCGCAAGAGATGGGTTGGCGTTGGTGAAGATGGAACTTGACAGCACCATTCAGGAAGGGTGGCGACCGCGCCTGCCGGGAGACAGGATAGCGCAGGATTTGGCGTCTCAGGTGAATGGGCGAGGAGTGGATGAAGAGTCCTTTTCCGGGGACTTGCTGTATCCGCCGCTATGGAAGCAGCTTGCTCCTGGCGATGCCTTTCAAATAAGCGGCAGAGAAGAGAAGGTTTTGTTGGTTGGCGACGGAGAAAGCCGGTTTTATGGCTCTGTGGCGATGGAGCTCCCTCCAATTGACGTGAAGCGAATCGAACTGCTTTCGAAATCCATGCGTCGCGCCGGCGTTCCGTTCAGAATTTCCTTTCGTATTTTTGGAAACGGGATGAGCGCGAGAAAACTGGAAAAGACTTTGGTTGGCTTTTTTTCGATGTTCCCGAAATCGGTCAATCGAAGAATCAAGAATGCAATGGATTTTCTTGATGAGCAGGGGGAGGCTAACCCGATCTGCGGCGTTGCCATTCTGGCGACGACGTGGGGCAATACGGAACGCGAGTGCGGCGAAAGAATGCAAATTCTTGCCGGTCAGATGCGTTCATGGGGGCAATGCGACGTGTCTTCGATGTCCGGGGACCCGATGTCTCTTTTTGCGTCCGGGCTCCCCGGGTTTTCGACCGGAGTGTCGAGCGATGTAATGCTTTTCCCTTCGTCCGAAATCGCATATATGCTGCCGCTCGACATGGCGTCAAGCCCATGGACCGAGGGCGGTATGCTGTTCGTGGACATCCGGCGTGGAAAGTTGATGCCATATCAGCCTGGTTCAAGCCTGCAGCCGAACTGGGTATCCCTGATATTCGCCAAATCCGGATCTGGAAAATCGGTTTTGATGCTTTCGCTTGAAGAGGCTGTCTGCCTGGCCCCGGGGCTTAGCCGATTGCCGCTCATGACTGTGATTGACGTTGGCGAGTCGGTTTCAGGATTGATTTACCTGCTCCAGTCATCTTTGCCTGAAAACCGGAAAAACGAGGCCGGCTATTTCAAGATCCAGATGACGCCGGATTATGCAGTGAACGTCATGGACACTCAACCGGGCTTCAGGTATCCGCTGCCCCAGGAGAGAGATTTTTTGGTGACGTTTCTTTCCATGCTGGCTACGCCGGCGGGCAGAGACAAACCATACGATTCGATGTACGAAGTGATGGGGCTTGCTATCGACGAGATGTACAAGAATTTTTCGGACAAGTTCAATCCGAAGCGATACGAGGCTGGCGTGGATGCCGTGGTGGATCGAGCGATTTCCGAAAATAGGCTTGATTTTTTGAGCAAGCCAACCTGGTGGGAGGTGGTCGACGCTCTTTTCGAAAAGGGGCTCGTTGTCGAATCGGCGCTTGCTCAGCGGTATGCTGTGCCGCTGGTATCCGACATTACCGCTGTTTTGAATTCTCCGGCGATAACGGATATTTATGCGGCGGTCAAGGTTGCGGAAACCGGGGAGTCCCTGGTTGAGATAGCTTCGAGAATGATCTCCAGCGGGTTGCGCGAGTATCGGATTCTGTCGTCGCCTACCAAATGGGATATAGCGAATTGTCGCGTGGTAGGGCTCGATTTGAACGATGTGCGCGGCAATGGCGATTCCGGCGCCGCGAGAAAGCAATCTGCTCTGATGTATGCCTTTGCTCAGAATTTGGCTTCGCGCAATTACTTCCTTCATCCGGAAATGCTGAAAAGCATTCCTTCCCTGTGCCCGGAGGCATATCGAGACTATCACAAAAAACGCATAGATGACCTTGGCGACGACATCAAGACAATTGCCTACGACGAATTCCACAACACGGGTGGGCTGGAAGGGATACGAAAGATTGTCGGGCAGGTGATTCGCGAAGGACGTAAATTCGGAATACAGGTGATGCTTGCGTCTCAGTTGCTGGAAGATTTTGATGCCGGCATGATCGAGAACGCGACATCGATCTATGTCCTGCCGATGGACAACGATCAGACGATACGGCAGTGCAAGAATGTGTTTGGGCTTAGCGATTCCGCCGTCGAGGCTCTGGAGAAGGATATCAAGAGCCCCGGGCAGTTCCTTGCTGTCTGGTCAACGAAGATGGGTAAATCCGTGCATGCTTTGCAGAACCTGCTGTCGCCGACGAAAACATGGGTTTATTCGACGACTTCCGAAGCCAAGAAAATCAGGAAAAAACTGTCCGAGTCAATGCCGTATCAGGATGCAATTTTGCTTCTGGCGAAAAATTTCAAAAGCGATTCGCTATTCAAGGATTATGTCGAGCGCCGCCGTCGCGGCATGACGGATGAGCGCGATGACACGGGGGTAATTGAAAGCATTGCTCGCGAATTGATGGAGGGAAGATTGCCGAAAGTCTGAAATAAACGTATAATAACGTCATGCAAAAAAATCAAGGTTAATTCGAAATGCCGTCAATAGAGGAAATGCTCAAGTCTGTGCCGCAGTACGAGCACTTTACTGAAGACGGCATTTCGATGTTCAGGAATCGGTACGGCAACGACAAGCGTCTTGCGTGGCACGTTGCCCGGCTTTGCGGGATCGGCGGCTCGGAAACCGGCGTGGCCGTTGCGGCAAGGCGTGGGGTAGATGACTTGTTCGCCAAGGAGCCAACCGATCTTGCATTGGAAAAGCTGCTCCGAATTCCTCCCATCCCGGAAACCGGGGCGATGAAGTTCGGTCAGTTTGCCGAAAATTCGCTAAGGGAGATGTTTCTGGAAGAATATGGCGCAAAGCGTGACTTTGCGTCACTGGAAGCGTTTAACTCGATGAAGGGCCCAGAGAAACATCCATGGATGCGGTATTCTCCAGACGATGTAATTCTGATAAATGGGCGGCGGATATTGACGGATTATAAAGTTCCCGGCGAGGGGCATGCGGCCAACCATTTGCCGCTTAGATATGTTGCTCAGCTTCATCAGGGTGCAATGCTGATGGACTATCATGGGATCAAGGTCGATGGCATGATGTTGGTTCAGTTCCCCCTTGATCAGCGCGAAATGCTTGTTTCCGATGTGTCTTTCGATGAATCCATTGTTATGGATATACTCGAAGGAAACGACGAGTTGTGGTTCGGGTATATTCTTGAGGGGAAAATTCCCGCGAGAGCGGATATCAAAATCGAACCTGACGCCCTCGCCAATTCAGAAGAGTTTGCTCGCGCGTGCGCCGGTTTTGCTCGATATAAAACCATTGGCGATCTGGCGTATGAGCGGGCTAGTGAGTTCAAGCGCGAGATTCAGGAAATTTCCGCCAGCGCGCTATCCGGGAAGCTGGATATCGGGTTGTCCGGGAAAGTGGCCGTGTCTGGAGTCAAATACTCGTTCAATATGGTGTTTGATGCGGACAAGTCCGCCGACATGCTGGATGAGGCGGAGGCGGCTGAATGCCGAAAACCCGCCGGGCTGAATTCTGCCGCAATGGCGGAGAGGCTTCGAGAACTTGGGGAGGATCTGTCAAAGTTTGCGGCGGGTGACGGGATCATGGAGTGGGATGAAGCCCGGCTTGCACAGGCGCTTGAAGCCAGATCCATTCCATGGAAGACATTCGCGTCTTCGGTGTCGCATCGTATTGCAATCGATAAAAAGCACGATTTGGTTTTGGCTGCGAAGAGTCTCGGCGCGGAGCATATCGATTTGATTGGCGCTCGCCTTGGCGCCGGGGCTCATCGTGCCGAGGATGATGCCGATCTCATGGATGATCTGCCGGGCTTGTCCGCATAGTTGCGTCAAAAAAGATCGTATGATATAATTATGCGGTAATTTGAAGAAATAAACGATTTTGTTTCACTCACCAACAGCAAGGGAGAACTTTCATGGGTTTCAAGAAAAACACCGGTGGCAGCAACTTCAAGACCTCCAATTTCACCTACTCGTCTTTCGTCGGCCTCGTCATCCATTCCGATGAGCGCAAGCTGTACGACGAAACGCTGAAGAACGCGGGCATCTCCGACTCCGACATCAAGAAGGGCTATGGCACCGACGAATCCGCCAAGGCGCGCAAGGCGCTCGCCGAGGCCGGCATCTCCGGTTACCGCCTGTCCGGCAAGCTCGGCTACCTCGCCGTCCGCGAAAAGGATCTGGGCAAGGAAGGCAAGCCGAATCTGCAGAAGTTCCTGACGGTCGGGCTCAGCGACGGCGAAGACACCATGTACCTGGAAGTCGCTGTCCAGCATGCCGCAGCCAGCGCGCTGGCCCGCAAGCTGGTCAACGTCAAGCCCGGCGACGAAATCGAGGTCAACCTGTTCGCAACCAAGAGCGAAAATGGTTTCGGCAACCATGCTGCAGAAGTCAAGTCTGCCGGCGCCGAGGTTCCCGGAATCAGCTACAAGGATGGCCCCGGCGCAGTGATCGAAGCCAAGCTGAAGGCGCTCGAAGCTGCCGGGATCACCGATCGCGATGTCATCTCCAAGACCCGTTCGGCGGCAAGCGGAGAGTATGTCGAAGGCATCGTGTCCGCTGTCGGCCCTGCTTTCGAAGCCTACCATGCCGCGAATCGCAAGGCTGGCAAGACCGCTGCCGATGCGCCCGCCCAGTCGGCTCCGGAGGCCGAGTCCGACTTCGTGTTTTCCGAGTCCGACTTCGAGGATGGCGGCGGACATCCCGCTCCCTGATCGATGGCGCTGCTTTGGCCTCAACAGGTGAGGCAGCAATAGGCACCGCCGCGAGGCGGTGTTTTTCCATGAGCTTCCGTGGTTTGCTGTGGCTCATGGAAAAACAGGAAGGGTATGCAGGCGTGGCGCGTGCAATAGACAGGAGATGAGTATGGCGGCTGCCGGACAAATGATCAGATGGATTGATACGGGAACTAACGCGCGGATCGTAATGGTTCGTCTGTCCGGCGGAGGGGCAAAGCTCGCCATATACGGGTTGCCGGAGCGCGGCTTCGCGAGGGAGTCCGCGATTCAGTCAGGGTTTGTTCCGGTTGCCAGAAATCCCCGTATGGTCTTTCGCAACGAGACAAGGTTTACCTTGTCAGAAATGCGGAAGATATTTCCATATTGCAGAGTCGCGGAATTACCCAGGTCGCAGGTTGAGGTTTCGGTATACGACCCGCGCCCCGAGATGGTGCGCGATACGGAGTCTGTCGATGGCGAGTCGGCAGAGAAGGATTCCATTCAAGAGGAAAACCGGGAGCTTTTGATTGATGTCCAGGGCGCTATGCTGCTCGGGCGCAACTATCTTGGGCAGGAGGTTTTTCGCGATGGCGCGGGGGAGCGTTTCGCGATAGGAGACGGCAAGCGCATTCCAGAGAGCCGCATGTCGGTGAATGCCGCATTTTTGCGCGCGGTTTCGGAAGATGACATGGCTTTGTGCGCCGATGGATTCGTCCAGGAGATATTCGGCGGGAATTCCATGAATGCGCAGGATCTGCGCCGTTTTGGGGCGGTCATATTTGATGATGACAGCCGCATGCTTAGCCAGCATGATGTCAGGCTGCGCAAAGTCCAGGAATCCATTGAAGCTGCAATTTTCCGCAATTTTGCAAAAATCGGGCACGGTTCATGGGAATCGGCTTTTTCTCTTGCCGTTGGAGTCGAGGCAAGGCAGCCGAGCATGGTCGCCAGAACCAGCTCCTCGGTTGCCCTGCAGCAATATTCTACACCGCTGTCTTTGTCGATAGCCATTCAGCACATTCTTTCCGGCGTGGTATCCGACGACGCATTTGTTCTTGAGCCGGCAATTGGAAATGCATCCCTGGTATCGATGCTCCCCGGGAAGGTGTCCGGATATGAAATCGATCCGAGCAGGGCGGCGGCATCTCGCGCGTTTGGCGCGGATCGCAATTTCGTGGTTGTCGATGGGGATTTTTTCAAGGCCGAGATTGAGAGGAAGAGCTTCGATGTCGTGATTGCCAATCCTCCGTTCGGCGGCTTGGCAGCGGATGCGCATGTTGATGGCTTGCGCGTTTCGCGAATCGACCACCTCATGTTGATGAAATCGCTCCAGGCTCGTAAAGACGAGGGAGCTTCCGTATACATCATTGCCGGCGACAAAACCGGTGCTCGCGGTATTCCTGGAGAGATTTCCGGCGGTAGCCGGTATCTGTTCAATTGGCTTTGCGACCATTACGAGGTTTCTGCGTTCGAGGTGGACGGTGCGCTGTACAAAAAACAGGGCGCCGGGTATCCGATTCGCGTCGTCGCCATCGGGCGTCGCGTGTCCGGCGAAGAGTCCGAGCGCAGAAGAAAGTCTGAAGATTCGAGAATCGGCTCGCTGGAGGTTATTTCATCTCACGATGATCTTTGGCATTTCTCTTCCCGGCTGAAATCGTTTGTTGAGGCGAATTGCGATTTGTCTCTGGCTTCTGAAGACGCTTCGTTCAGTTCGGCAAGCCAGGCGGACAAGAAGTTCGAGCAGAGATTGCAAAACGCTTTTCAAACCGAGTATGTTCCGGCATCTTCAATTGGAGAGGCGTCATCCATGATCCCTCTCAATCTGGCGTTTTCCCAGGAAAAAGCTTTTGACAGACTGGTCGCCGAGATTGGCGACATTGATGGGTTTGTCGCAAAAAAGATCGGGATGGCGGCTGGCGAGCTTGGGCGGCGTTTCACGCCTGAGCAGGTGGACGCTTTGGCTCTTGCGATATGGAATATCGAGCGTGGGCGCGGATTGATTCTTGCCGATGAAACCGGGCAGGGCAAGGGGCGCGTCATGGCGGGAATTGCGAAATACGCGGCCAGGGCCGGGCGAGACGGGATATTCCTGACGCAGAGCTCGAACCTGTTTTCCGATCTCTGGCGCGACGTCGCAGATATCGGCGGCGATGATGTCGTGTTGCCGATGGTCATCAATAACGATACCGCCATCATCGATTTCGAAACCGGGAATTCGATTGGAAAAACCGCGCCTGCCGGGGCGAGGAGCCGGATTTTCTCCGGAGACGCATCGTTGTTTGACGAGGGATACACCACTGCATTCGCCACATACAGCCAGTTCAATCGTCCGCCGTCGAAGATGGAGCGATCCAGATGGATTGCCGAACTGCAGCGCGGCGCCATCATCATGATGGACGAAGCGCATCGCGCTGCAGGGGATTCCATCTCCGGGTGGAACATATCGGAGTCCGTCAACAATGCCGGCGGAGTCGTCTATTCTTCGGCGACCTTTGCGAAGGACGTCAATAACTTCAGGGTGTACAGCAAGGCTTTTCCTTCTTCGGTGAATCTTGACATGCTTCAGGAAACCTTGAGGGTTGGCGGCGAGCCTCTTCAAGAGGTGCTTTCCGCCATGCTTTGCGAGGACGGCGTGTTGATCAGACGAGAGTCCGATGTCTCGAAACTGACTTTCGAAACGGTATCGCCTTCAAACGATGTTTTTTTGCGTAATTGGGACATGGCCGGGCGAATGTCGCGAATATTGCTTGCCATGAGCGCGTTTTCCGAAGATATCGGGGACATGGCGCGCAATGTTTCAAAAGAAATGCGCAAGAACATAGAGAAACTTTCCGATCAGCAGAAGCAGGGGAATCGCGTCGGCGTTTCGTCGGTCAACTTCGGCAGCCGGCTTTACAACATCAACCGGCAGTTCCTGCTCGCGATGGCGGTCGATACGGCTGTGCGAGAAGGGCTTTATGCGCTTGAAAACGGGATGAAGCCTGTTTTCGTGATAGAGCAGACCATGGAGGCTGTTCTCAATGAGATGGGGGCGGAAGATGACGAAGATTTTCAGCCGATACAGTTCAGGGATCTGCTTTACAGGCTTTTGACCAAAATCCAGGGCGTGACCATTGTTGATGGGTATGGCGAGGTTCGCCGCGAATCGGTGTTTTCGCTTGCGAGGACTGACGAGGAAACCACGGCTATTGCCTCGGTTGTAAATGAAATCAATGAGATGATTGCGGATTTTCCGGATATGCTGGCTTCGCCTATCGATACCATCAGGACGGAGCTCGGGAAGCGTGGCTATCGGGTCGGCGAGATATCCGGGCGGAAGCGTCGCGTTGTCGAATCTGCCGGCACCTATTTTGTGGAAGACATGCCGAAAGTTCAGCGGGCCAAAATTGTCTTCGATTACAACAGCGGCTATTACGATGGCGCCGTAGTTACCCGCGCTGGCTGTGCAGGTCTTTCACTTCACGCTTCCGAGAAATTCCAGGATCAGCGCAGGCGCTGCCTGATCGAGGTTCAGATTCCGCTGAATGTCGATGATCGAGTGCAGTTTTTTGGCAGGGTCAATCGTCGCGGGCAGATATCCGTCCCAAGGATTGTCACGGCCACTTCCGGGCTGCCATGCGAAACCAGGCTGTTGACCATGCAGAACGCGAAGCTGCGCAAGCTGTCCGCGAACACGCAATCGAATCGCAACAGCAACATGACGAAAGAAGAGTTCCCGGACATTCTAAATGCGGTCGGCGATGCGGTTTGCCGTGAATATCTACTCGAAAATCCGTCTGTGGCTCGTCGGCTTGGGATCAATCTTGAAAATGAAGGCGTTGACTCCCGTGGCGACGGGAATTATTTCGTCAACAGATTGACGGGGCGTATCTCGCTGCTTCCCCCGGAAGAGCAGGAGTCCGTGTACGCGGATATTTTCAAGGCATTCGACAACAGGGTTGCGGAGATGACGGCGCAGGGCGAGAACCCGTTTACCGACAACGTGATCGATGTTGGCGCGACAGTGGTGGACAGCTTTCTGGTGTTCAAGGGAACGGGCGATTCTGTTTTCGATGCCCCGGTTATTGCTGAGAAAATTGAGTGGGAGCAGGACGTCGACCCAATTCGAGGCAAGACTGTTGTCAATGCGGCGATGATGTTTTCCAGGAAGCTTCAGGATGACCGGCGATATATTGAAAACACTTCGACATATCGCGGGACGATAGCCTTTCGCGAAGAAGATGGGTCTCAAGCCATTTTCAAAAAAGTGCTGCTCGATTCGTTCCTCGGTCTTGCGGATGAGGGTTTTTCAAGTCTGATGCGCAAATCCGTATCGAAGAAGTTCATCGATGAGTGCGATGGGGATGAGGATGCTGCAGTGCGCCTTGCGCTCAATGACAAGGACGACAATATCGTCAAGGCGATACGGGGTCGCCAGGACTTTTTGCGCAAAACGCTCAATGCAGTAACGCCAATGAATGTTATCGACTTTACCTGGCAAGGCGAAGTTGTTCACGGGGTTGTTGCTGCCATGAATATTCCGAAACCTGGCAAGGAGCATTATCTTGGCGAGTGGGAAATCTCCGTTGCGTTGCCAGGGGCTCAGAAAATGATTGCGCTGAGCCTGAATCAGTTGTCCAGGGATAGCGAGTTCAAATCGGCTCCATTTGCTCAATTCAGTTTTGATGGCGTTCGCGGCGCATTGGATGCCGCTCCTGCCGGAAAGGTCACTTTTTCGAGGTGGACCCTGAGCGGGAACCTGTTCAAGTCTGCCGAGATTGCCGCTGACAATCACCTGGGGATGGCTGGTGCTTATACCGACAAGGATGGGCTGCGTCGGCGCGCTGTGATTTGTCGGTACAGCGTGGACCGCGAACATATTGAATCCTGCGTGATCGGGATCTCGAATCCTGTAGACGCAACCGCTGAAATCATGAGGAGGATAGACTCCGAGCCGTCCGGGCGCATTGAATTTCAGCGCGGATACGACCTGAAATGGCGTGATGGGCGGTGTGAGATGTTTGTGCCGGGCGGAAAGGCAACAGGCGGGAGAATATATCTCGACGAGCAGGTGGCAAGGAGCATTGGCGAGTTTCATGGCAACAGATCGGCGATGTCCGCATCGTTCGATGTTTCCCATGAAAAGCTGCTTCCGCTGGTGAGCGCCTTGTATCGGTATGGGATGACGGTGCCAATGCAACGTGAAGATATGGCTTCCGAAGAGGAAGCCGGGCCGCGAATGGTACGCGCAGCATGAGGTGGGTCACGCTTGACGGTGAGCATTCGATTCTGATCGGCGTTGCGACCAATGGAGCGAAAAGCCTGGTTATCAGGAGGCTTGATGGCGGCAGAATGGATTCTGCCCTGGTTGGCGCGGGACGACAGATCGGGTTTTGCCTGTCGGGTTCCGGGATGGGTATTTTTCGGCAGGGGGCTCGTTTTGACATTAAGGAAATGCGGTCTGTGTTTCCTTCTGCCGAACCATCCGACATCGACGCCTCGTCAGTTTATATTCGTGTCGGCGGTCGTTTTCGCAGGATCAGAAGGGATGTTCTGTGGGCGAAGGCGATGCTGCCTATTGGAGTGAATCGGCACGGACAATCGGTTAACGAGTCCGTGACCGGGGTACGGGTGATCGCGGGCAGCGATGGGGTGCCTTATGTCGAAGAAGGTGAGCTTGGGGCGGTATTTCTAAGGGCTTCCGGTGGCGACGAGAGTCATCTCGTTCCAGCGTTTGCAAAGATGGTTCGCGGCGGACTGTCGTTTTCCCGGTTCCGCCGCTTGTGCGCTGCTGCAACCGGGGCGCGCGGAAAACTTCCGGAGGATAGCGAGTTCGTCAGGATGATGAGCGACCGCATCCAGGGTGATGTCATCGACTCGTGGCGGTTCGACGATGCTGTTGTTTTTGATCATGTCGTAAGTGAAGTCGAGCTTCCTGCTGGATGCGGCGATGAGGCAGAGAGGCTATGCCGGGCGGCGCTTGACGCTGTTATTTTGCTGCTTGATGAAGGGTTCAAAGTCATCGTGTTGTCTCGCGAAAATGACATGCATGAAATGGAGCGTGCTGCCGCAAGACATCTTGAGCGCCGATCGCCTTTCGACATGATGTTCCAGTGGATTGAGGATGCCGGATACGAGACTGCAGATGCTCATGCAAGGGGATGGAGGTTGCGCGTTGATGAATCCGGGGTGATCTATCGCGAGGCGACGAAAAAGTCTGGTGGCAGAGAAGTAATTGACCGGTTTGACGTAGGGGAACTTGATGTAATTGCGGTTCCGGAAGCGTTGATTACATCTGATCTGTTGCATGCCAGGTGGGCGACAAGAGATTCGAGGCGAAGGGCGCTGGTCAGGATTGGGGCGATGGATATGCCGGAAGTTCTGATTGAACCGGAGTGGAGCGAAACCGAGACGGCGGTGCCGCCGCTGTTGTTTTCAGTGTTAAGAAAAGGAGACTGAGATGGGTGTTGGTGTATTTTCTGATGATTTTGATGGGACGGGAGGCACGTTCATTGTCAACATGCCATATACGAGCGAAGAAGAGTTTCGTTCGTTGTGCGAGTCTGGCGAAGTGGATGCCGAGGTGGACTTCGAAACATTTTCGAAGGATGAATATGACGCCGAGAATCTGGAGCTTATCGCGGCTATCGAGCGGGTTGGTGGAGATCTCGGACTCGATGTTTGCACCCGAAAAAACGAGTGGCATTTTCAACCTGAGTATGCTACCAGCAAAAATCTTGACGATGATTTTGTCACCGTGATCAATGATAGCCTTGTGGCGGTCGGGTGGAGATCATGGGAAACGGATCTCATCGTCGGGATCGGCGCACCAGAATCGGAATATGGAAGAATCACCGAAAAAGATTACGAAGATTGCGTAAAGGAGTTCGGCGCACCTCCGGAAAAAGTTGCGAAAATTTACAACGAGATGAAGGACGCGCTGTTCAGGTTTACCCTGAACAGATTGCTGAGAGAAGGGTTTGAATGCGCTTTCAAAACGAGCGGATACACAAGCTCCAATTACGTGATGGAAGAATGCGACATGGACGATCTGGCTGCGACAGTAAAACAGCTTCACGCTCAGTTGAGTGCCATGCGTTCATCGCCAGACACAACATTCGTGAATTTGTCCATGTCGGAACGCGCTGAGGCGATAAGGAAGCTTGGAGACGGCGAAGGGTGGAGTGGAGCGAGCTTGCTTGCTGTTCCGGTTTACCACGATGGAAGCGTGGTGCTCGCCGAGATTCCGGTTGGCGAGATTTCCAGCCGGCGCGCCGGGTCGTCCGCAGAGATCGCCGGGATGATGGAAGCGGAGCTTGCCAGACTGGGTTCTGACGCGGCTCCGGTTCCGCTCAACGAAGCAACCAAGGCATGGTTTGCGGAAGAGGGGCAATATGCCGGGCTGTTTCTGGTTTCCGAAGACGAATTCAACGCCGCGCATGCCGAAGAAAATCCGGTTGACTTCGCCGGCATTGTGGCTGGGCATGATATGGCGGCGACGCTTGCCCCCTGATTGGTGAATCGGGAAACCGGAAAAAAATCCCACCAAAGGTTGCCGAAACCGGAAAAAAATCCCACTAAAGGTTGCCGAAACCGGAAAAAAATCCCACAATCAATTTTTGATCAAGGGTAATGCGAGGTGAAGCATGTTGATTTTCAGAAACGAATCTAATAGAAAAACGATTGAGAATCATGAAAAATTCGGCAGGCTAAAGCGATTATCAAGCGGCATATATTCATCCGACCTGGCAACTGATCCTGTTATGCAAATACGTGCGAATATCGTCAAAGTTCTGGCGTATTTGCGTCCGGGGGCCGTCATATCACATCGCAGCGCGATCAAGAACGACTTTGGTGTGTCGGGTGGCATTGTCGTTGTGACGGATCCATCTTTGTCTGAAAACTATGTTCACGACCTTCCCGGGTTAAAGATTTTGGCGTCACCGGGGATGGGTCCGATATCCGGAGACCCGGATCTTGGCGGGATTTATGTATCATCTGTTTGGCGGGCGATGTTGGAAAATAGCGAGCCGCGTCGACAGGTGAAATCGATTGGCGTGTCAAAGCAGGTTGATCAAGATGATCTGAATGAATTTGTGCTGCGACATGCAGCAACAGGCGATTCCGTAAAAGGGTTGCTGATGGGGCTTGCGATGACGGCAGAATTTGCCGGAAAATGGGTTGGCGAGCAAAAATCCATTGAAAAGCTTATCAAGGACAAGATTGCGAACGATGCTGCGCGCCCGCTTCATTTATCGCCTCTCGTTGACCATGCAAGGGTATCGCAGTTTGAAAATCTTGCGCAGCAGTTGTTGCGCGGAATCCATGGTAATGAACAGCTTCGTGGCGATACGCTGATAAATTTTCCGTCCCGCCCGTCCATGGGAGATAATCGTTTCCTGAATTTGGCGTTTTATGAGTCATATTTCAGCAACTACATCGAGGGCACTGAATTCACGCCTGAAGATGCGATGGATATTGCCACAAACGAAAGATTTGCATCAGGGCAAACCAAGGATGGGCATGACATCAGATCATTATTCAATTTGTATGCCACGCCAGAAGATTTCTTGCGGGAAGATAGTTCGCCGGAAGAATTCATGGAAAATTTGAAATACTGGCACGCGAAGTTTGCTGGGGGGCATAAGGACAAGGAATCTATTCATCCAGGGAAATTCAAAGACAGAGCAAACAGAGCCGGCTCGACCTGGTTTACAGATCCGTCACAGGTAGAAGGGACGCTTCGGGTCGCCTGGGAAATCGGAAACACGCTGAAGGAGCCATTTGACCGCGCGGTATTTCGTTCTGTATCGACAGTTAGCATTCATCCTTTTCTTGATGGAAATGGAAGAATTACTCGTCTTGCCGGCAGCAATATTCTTGGAAGAGAAGGGAAAATTCGGATAATGATCCCAACTGTATTTCGGGAGGATTATATTCTGGCGATGCAGGCATTTTCCGGTGGAAATCCAATTCCGGTAATCAGGATGTTTAGGCGCGCAGCAGAGATTTCATCGAGCGTTCCGTTCGAACTGGAATTTAGTGACTTGACGGGGTGGCTCAGAGAAAGAGAGGCTTTTTCTTCGCCATCCGAAGGAAAGTGGCGATCCGATATCGTGACGCAAAAAAACGATAATACTCTGCCGGCGTTTTGTTAACTGCGTAATACGACCGTATTGACAAGCATGTTGATTTGCGGTACAATCCCCGTCATTCAGTTGGAGGATATTCAAATGGCGACAGAGATGAGGATGCTTTCTTTCCGTATTCCGGAGAGCCTGAAGCGGGATCTCGATGAAATTGCAAAAGAGAGAGGAGAGGAAGTGTCCGCCATTATCCGGCGAGCGATAGAGCAGGCTGTTTACGGCGAGCATCACGACGAACCGAGCGATTCCGCCATTGACGCGGCATGTGCGGCATCGTTTGACGCAATTTCCGGGGTTGTGATGCAGGAGAGCAGGTCCATTCTCGAAATCTATCGCGAGGAAGGCTTGCTGTGAGTCGGTATTTCCCGGAAAACTTCGATGTTGTGTGGTGCAGTTTTCCGTATGACGAAGCCCCTGGCGGCGCATTGCGGCCCGGCAAAAAAAGCAGACCGTGCCTTGTCGTGGGTGCAGAAACATCGATTCATGGTGATCAGTACCTGAAGGTTGCTTACGGTACTACAAAGATCGATCGAAACCTGAAATATTCGCTGCTCATATCGCCGGAGCACGGGAAATTCATTTTTCGGGATGCCGGGCTCATCGTCCCAACAGCGTTCCGTTTGGACAAGGTCGCAATACTTCCATTCACAAGCGATTTCTTCCCGGATATTCCCGCAATGAACGGTTTGCCGCATCGGTCGCATTGCCGTCTGGGGCACATGAACGAAGCCGGGCGCAGATCTCTTGCTCAGGTTCTCAGGTCGATGATCGATGACGGAGTTGATCTCGATGCAATCATGCGAGGCAATACCGCCAGTCAGGCGCATCAGTTCGCCACGCCGCGTTAGCTAGGGCGTGATGGACGGGGAGTGTTGCGTATGGTATAATCATGCGCATTTATTCCAAATCCAGAAGGGGTGCATCATGATGTCCGAGAAAGACGCTGCCATGGCGGAATCAATCCACGCCCTTCTGCGAGATTACCCGCCCGCTCTGCGTGAATTCGCTGACCATCTAAAAAAGTTCGGGCACATGGACGAGAGCGTTGGAAGAATCTTGCTCCTCGCCGGTGAAATCGAAAACGATCTTTTGTCGAACCGGGACGTGTTCGATCCCTCGCTTGTGACGATCAGGCGGCACCGGATGTCCACTACGCAGGGAACGGTAGAGGTTGTCTACGACGGACGGTCGCTGCGTCGCTATCACGACGACATCAAGTTGGTTGGCAGGGAATGGAAAAGTACAATAACCGATGAAAGCATGATGCCTTCCGCCAGGGGGGACTTTTACACTCCAGCGATCTCCCCGCGCACCAGAAGCACCGGAGATATGGTGCTCGCCCTGCAAAGGGCGGTTGTTGGTGCATCGTTGTGCCGCAATCCAGAGGTGATGAATGAGCAGCGCGAGCTTGAGGATCGCGCTGCTCGGGGGTTTTTCACGCTCGGCATTCTTCAATCCAGGGCGATTGTCGCCGGCTATTTGTCCGGGCATCCTTTCAAGGCGATAGGGCGCGACGTGGAGGCAGTGGCGAATAAAATCCTCGCGCAGCGTTATTGGGATTGCTCCGACCGTCTTCGGGATGGCGGGCTTGGCCTGTCTGGGTTTCTGAAGAAATATGGGCAGTCCGAGCCGGAGATGGCGCTGAACAAAGCGGTTGAAAATGGAGACGTTCTGCCCGAGATGACAGCTTCCGGCGCAGAATTGACGCGCTATGCGCTGGTGTCAGAAGAGCAGTTCATGCTGGCCTACGGCGACTGGATCGACATCCCTACCGGACAGGAACCTTACTGCATGGTAACCGTGAATCTGGACAAGATGAAGATCGCTTCCTATGCCGAAGGGGATTGCGATGTGGCGAGTTGCGCAACACAGGACATTTTTGAAGCGGAGCTGCTTCGAACGCTGAAGTTTCACGCAAAGAATGCTGGAATAGAGCGCTTGCTGGGCGCAATTGAACAAAGCGTTGGGCGCGCTTATCCATCGGTGATCGAGGCGCTTGCCGGAGATGCCGAAGCGGCTTCGATTTCGCATGGTTCTCCTTCACCATGACCGGATGCTTCGTGAGGCTTTGGTTGATTTTTTATTAAAAAAATGATACCGTATGATTGGATCATACACGGATTTGCGCAGTGAATCTATCTTCATACAAAGTCGGTCAGGAGTTGGTCGGTGGGGTTGCAAAGATAAGGGATGGCGTGACTACGCCTCCGAAGCTTTTTACCGATGGAGATCTGATTGAGGTCATGGGCGACATAGGTCGCTACATGGCTCTGGATGCGGCATCGATGGCTACACTCAAGTCTCGTGGCGACGGGAAGCATGCCGGCATTGGAACAGCCAGGACGAGGGACGCGATTATCACGGGGTTGTTTGATCGCGATTACATCGAGCACACGCCCGAGTCGAAAAAGCGCAAGTTGAAATATATTCGCCCGACTGAAAAGGGGATTGCGACCTATACGTTGCTGAGCGAAATTGCTCCGCAGCTCGTTTCTCCCGAGATGACCGCAAGGTGGGAGGAAGCTCTGGCGATGATTGAATCCGGGGCGGTCACGGTTGAGCAGTTCGTGGAAAAGAATTATGACTTTTGCAGAAAGATTGTCGCCGATATCAAGAGCGCCCCGTCCAGGTGGAAGAAAGCCGAGGTCGAGTCGTTGCCTGGCAGCGGCGGGGCGTGTCCAAAGTGCAAGAAAGGTCAGCTTGTGACAAGGAAGGTGTCCAAACAAGGGAGCTCTGTTTTTGGAAAGCGTTTCTTGACTTGCTCGGACAGGGATTGTGGGCATAGGGAAGGAGATTTTGTTGAGTGAGATCGATTTGAGCGTGCTTCAGATACCAATCGAGCAGATATCTCCGGTGCTTGCGTCGATATTTGCCGATTATGATTTTCGCGTCGAAGGGGGCCCGGTCGATGCCTCCATTGTTTTCGCTGGCGAGGGTTTCTTGCCAGTGATTGCTCATATTGCAAGAAACCGGTTTGTGGGCTTGCTCGGTGAGGAAGGCGGGCGTCATTTCGGTGGAGAGGTGGACCGGCTGTTTTCCGGGTTTTCAAGCGAGCCGGATGATGGAGCGCTGTTTGGTGTGCGCGTTGCAGAGCGGCATGGTGCGGTCGCGGATCGATTGGCGTTGCTGATTTTCTTCTTTCATCCTGTTTGCTGTGAAATGTTTGGGCCTGCGCCCTGCAGGGTTGACCTTGACGGTTTGTATGAATACGGGTTTTCTGCGGATTTGCAGAATTTGGGTGCGCCGGTGTTATCTCAAGGAGGCGAGGCATGAGCGGAACTTTGGTTTCTCCGGAAACGGCTGGGCAATCCGATGGAATTCCGTCCGGTTTCATGTCCGAGTCCATGAAAAAAGCTGCTCCTGCGCAGGCGCGTTCGCGGGGGAATGTCAAGCATCGTTTTGCGGCGATGCGCGCCGTAGCTCCGCTGTTTACGGCAATGATCTGCCGCCCCGGGTTTTCCGCGACAACGGAAGAAAAGGCAGAGTCCATTTTATCCATGATCGCATGCGCCAGAAAAGGCGGCGATGAGATGGCTGAAATTGTCGGAGACGACTCCGATTTCTTCCGTCACAAGATGCATGAGATGGCCTCCCTGCTTGTCGCCGAAAAGTGGCGCAGGGAGGGGGTTGCCGATATAACTGGCGAGGTCGCGACATTTCCGCCCATGCTTTCGTCCATTCCCGCAAAGAAGATGTCCGAGTTCGTCGATTGGGTTGATGATCGCCTTGTTCCTGAAAACGAAGACGATGTCATGGTTCTTGTGAAGCTCTCGGTCATGAAAGGGATGTTCCCTTTGTCCATGAAGTTGTCGCGTTGGTGTTTCTGGAAGAAGGACGGCAACAGAACTCTTGCTGCAATCGCAGATGGGCTGAGCGAGGTCGCGGCTAATACTGCAAGGTCGATGAGCGGGTCTGCCGAGTCTCATGAGAAGCGCTTGTGGGCGATGCAATCTGCGATCGACAAGGTATTTCGTTTTGCCGACGCGCACGTTGAGGATATCGAGTCGGAAGCGAAGCGCGAGAGAGATGCTGTCCTACCCCAGAACAAGGAGGGGCGCATGTCGGTGATGAAGGGGTGGGCTCAAAGGGATGTTGCTGCGATGGTCGTCGAGAGAACGGCGAAATCGATTTCAAGTTTTCTGATGATTGCGGACAAGTTTTCGGTTGCTGCCATGGACTCCATGGCGGAGGACTCTGTGTCCGATGACAATTGTTTTGTGGATGGGGGGGCATCTTGATCAGGAATCTGGTTATTCTTTTACTGTTGTTTCCGGGGCTTGCCAATGCCGGGATCGGCAGCATGATCGGTGGGGAAATGACGAGTTTCGGAAACTGGATTTCCGGGGCCGGCTCGAAGCTGAGCAATCCCGTGGCGAATGCCCAGCCTGCAACAGTTCAGCCGGCGACCAGCGATCCATGCGATCTGGTTGGCGAGCAAAATTATATGAAGACGCAGATCGGCGCGCAGCTTGATCAAGTGAAGCCCAGTCCGTCAGCAATATCAGGGCTGTCGTGTTTGAGCAACTTCAAAAACTTCAGCATTTCTTCCGGGCTCGGCATGCCGAGCCTTGACACTTTGCTGAGTTCGCTTGAGAGCCAGGTTTGCAATGTCGCCCAGGGGGTGGTGAATCAGGCTACCGCGCCGCTCAACCAAAGCTTGTGGTTGCCTGGCGGCGTTGGCGTCAACACGAATGTTCTTTCCGGCGGATCGAATCCAAGCGGCAGTTTGATCAATACGACGACTACCACAACAACGCCAGGTTTGCCTGCGATAGCAACGCCGAATTTGCATGTACCTAGCTTCAGCATGCCGAATATCACGATGCCAACTTTGATCAAGTGAGCGTTTAATGAAAAAAATTGCATATGCCCGATTTGTTCTGGTGCTTGTTACGGCATCGTCATGTTCGAATGCGTTAGCCGATGGAGCTGATTATGTGACGAATTTTGCCGAGAATTATACGGCAATCAACGCGGCATCGGCGGCAATCGGCGGCAAGATTGTGGCGGCTATTTCAGCGCTGCAGCAAGCGCTGTCCGGGAGCTCCGGGGCCATCGCCGATGCGAAAAACGTTCAGCAGGTCGCCAACGCCAAGAATCTTGCCATGGCGAAGGCTGCCATCAACTTGCAGCCGCCGCCGAACGCTTGCGGTTCCAGGTCGGTAGCGCAATATGCTGGCGCGATGCATCAGGGAAAGGTCGCGGTTGCAGGCGCCATGTCTGCCGCAGATCATATTGCGCTCAAGAATTCTCCTCCGCCCCAGGTGCAAAATGTTCAGACGGCGGCCAATCATGCAAAGAAATACTGCAATGCCTCCACGGATCCGGATTGCCCGTCTGGCAGTACGCCATCCACGAATGGTCATGGGGAGCCCATGGTTAATTCCGACACGGAGGCTGCGACGCTGTTTACCGGGGCCGGCGACAACACGCAGGCCAGTCATCAGGCGGCGTTGACTTACACCCCTCAACAAATTCAAGCGGCGCAGGATTTTATTCATAACGTCACCCAGTCCGGGGATACGCCGCCGAAGCTTTCTGGTGGCAACGCCACGACAGACAGCGGTCGCCAGTACGAAGGACTTCGCCTTGCTTATGAAGCAAGAACCGGGATAGCGCAGTCTGTGCTTGACGACATTCTTGCTTCACGGACGCCTCTTCCCGGGTCGTCGAATGTGCTTGACGCAATCAACTCAACCGCACTCGATGGATCTCCTGGGGTTGGCACGTGGTTGCAAAACAGAATTGCAAAGATCAAGTCCGAGGCATCCGGTGGCATATCCGATGCGGCTTTGTTGAACCTGAGCGTGGAGAAGCGCTATTCGAATCCGGACTGGTACAAGGAAGTCAACGAGACAACCGGAGACGGGTTGATCAAGGAGCTTTTGTATTCCGTGGCGACATTGACGGAAGTCGAATACAGGCGTTATGCGCTTGAAGAGAAGACTGCTGCATTGCAGGCTGAAACGGCGCTTGGTGCGATCAAGTCCGAGATGTTGCCGGAGCTGAGCCAGGCGCGTTTGCTTGCCGAGAATCCGGGATCTTCGCGCAACTGATGAGGGGGGGTGAAATGAAAAGCGGGACAAGATTTTTCGAGCCGGGTTTTCGTCGTCCGGGTGAGTCGCTGCAATATCGGATCGAGGTTTGCCGCGCAGCCATGCTGAGGCGCATGGCGCAGGAGGTAACGGATCTCGGGGAGCGTGCCACGGCGTCTTTGCGCGGGTTTGCTGCCGGACGAGTTGCGCTGTTGGAGGCAAGGCGTGATTTTGGGGCTTTTCTCGTGTCTGTCTCTTTGGGGCGCGCTGCAATTTCTGCAGAAGGCACGCCGCCATCCCTGGCTGAAGAGGTCACGGATGCGTTCAAGAAGTCGATCGGGAAAGTTGCCGACAATATGGATGCGCTTGAGAAACTCGGGTTTCCGCCTGCCGTTGCCGTGAATGTTGATCGCGATCAGCATGCCGGCAAGATGATGTTACATTAAAGAGGGGGTGTGCCATGAAAACGAGATTGCTTTTAGCAAACGGCAGTACGCATGTTGTAATTTCCGTGGACGGAATAGACATGTCCGTAATGGTCGACAGTGCTGCAACTGCCGCCGATGATCTGGCTGCTCATGCATCCAATCTTCGAAAAAACGCAAAACGTCTGCTGAGGAATGCGGACATATGCGAAGATGCCGCGTTTGATTTCAGGCATGGGGATGCCGTGAAAAATCCGGAGTTCGTTTCTGAAGAAAACCAGCCGTCGGATCAATCGCCCGATGTGGAGTTTTACAGAGAGTTCCTGGTCTCAAGGATTTTTGCGTTCAACCATTACGGTAGCGCTTCCGCTCTTCTGGAAGCCATCAATCAAGCCAATGCCATACCTGCCGAAGGGGATACGTGGCGGGCAAGCAAGGATGCATTCAATCAGATTGCCATGAAAGCGCCCATGCTCGATGGCGACGGTTACGTTATCACGTACAGGGAAGTGCCGGCCTTCATCGATGCTGAAGTATCGGCTTTTCAGGCGGCGCGACAGACGGAAGAATCCCGGTACAAGAGGTCGGCGAATTCTCTGGATTGCTGCTCTGTTATCTGAATCTGGGCGATGATCGAGAACACCTTCCGCGTGTTCATCAGATCTGAAGTTTAACTTACAGCTAAGAGGGGACCATGAAAAACGAAGAACAAAAGAAGCGGCAGTATGCCGTGCATCTGTATGTCCCGGTCAGGGTTAAGGTGGTTGGCATAAGCGCTTCTTCGGTTAAAGAAGCGCTTATGATTGCGACGGCTGATGGTGGCGCCCTGGATTGGGTGCCGGATATCCTGAATAACAGCAATCGGCATTACAGTCCGGGTGGAACAGAGATCGTGGAAACGGAGGCTCAGACTGATGAAAGAGTTGAGTATGCCCTGGTCGACCCTGTGGATGAGGATGGCGAAGTTATCGATGGAGAATCTCAATGGCTGGATGCCGATGGAGACCCTCTTGTAGATGGGCAAACCAAGGACGAGCGGCATGCCGCTCAAAACAAAAAAAGCACTCTTTTCATGGACGAGGTTCTCGGCAAATTCGACTCGCTTGGCGTGATTCTGGAAATGGAAAATGGCCCCGAGATTATGATGCTGCTGGCTTACATGCAGCATGCCATTGCATCGAGTTCCTGGGTTGACGTTGACCTGTGGAATGACAATGGGGAAGCGGAGGCGTTTGTTGGCATTATCGAATCTTTGCCGTCAGCGGAAGAGTGGAAAAAGTTCATGAGGGCTCAATGCGATATGAGCCTGGCAGATCGCGCGGATTCGGCGCCACGCATGGGGTAAGCGGGATGGTTTCGTTTTAATGATGAGGTTTAGATGAAGATTAAAGCCGGAACATCGCTGTACCATGGCACGGATGCGGATTTCGATGAAGAGTGCGATGGGCTGCAGGGTCCGGCATGGTTGTCATCTTCGATCGATGTGGCTGAATACTTCGCCAAACGCTCAGGTGGATGGGGCGCAGAAAAGCGTGTTATTGAGTATCGGTTAATAAGAGATATTGATTTGCCGGACATTTATTCAGTGAGGGAGATGCAAGACTTTGCCGAAAAGCATGGCATTTGTCTGGCTGGTGTCGAGGATATGAAAGAAACGGTTGAGGCATCTGGAATACCGGGATGGGTTTTGCCTAATAATTATCCAAATGGGGATGATATATTGATTGTTGACACAGGTTTCCTTGAATATGTCTCAACAGTCAAGCTTGAGCCAGCTCTGACCATGGGGATGCGTCCGGTATAAAGGAGGAACGACAATGGTAAATTCAAAAGCGCTTGAAGTGGCGGCTCGTGCGATGGCGCGGGAGGTTGGCTGCTCTAGCAATTTCGCCGACGATGTAAACCATACGATTCACCATGGCGCGGATATTGCGCTGTGGTGATTAACCAATAAGGAGAAATCAATGAAAATTGGTGTTGACTATAGCGTGAAATTCTCGGGGAATCCGAGCATCGCGCGAATGCATTTTAAGGAAGTAGATGCGGAGAAGTATGGACCATTCGATTACATTACAATTGGATCAGATGGAGTCCTTCGCATTCCACTTCAGGCGGATGGCCCGATACCTGGGTCAACCATAAAAATGGTTGGTATTTTTCGCGCTGCCCATGCTTTCAAGTTTCGCGACATGATGCTGGCAGGCTCGGTTGTTTTTGGGCTGGACGGGGAGGATATCTACATTCTCACCAGAACAGCCAGGATACCGCTAGAAATTGAAGGGGTGGCTGCTCCAGCAATTTCGCCGACGATGTAAACCATGAAATTCACCATCACCAGTCAAAAGGCTGTGGTGGCAATCAACACCCGAGAGGGAAAAGGATAGTTTATGAAAAACCCCATGAACGATGACGATTATTTGTCAAATGATGAGCAGATTCAGGATCTTAAGGATCTTGTCAATAGGCTTGCAAGTGCGATGGCTGCTGCAGTTGCAGATCTTTCGTCTGAGGCGCGCGGTAGCCAGGCGATTGTCAGTCAATTGCTCGATACTCTCGATGACATCGATCCATCGCGCGAATTACTGCGCGAACATGATCCCGAGAATCCGCTTTGCGATGACGCTCCTGTTACACAATCGGTTAGGATGTGAATCATACGAATCACCATCCAAAACATCGACGGCGATTCAATAAACGAAAGGAACTAATATGTCTGCAATAAGTGATGATGTAATCAACGCAATTTGCGCTCGCTTGCTGGATTCGGAAGAACACGCCGTAGAAGCTGCTATACCAGCGATTGCGGAAGATGCGGTGGAACTCATTCAAAAGCTTGCTTCTGAAAGAAACAATCTTCAAGCAACGATCGATGCATTGATGCTGGAGTATTGCCCCGACGAAATGACGCCGGCACAGAAAGCCAACTGGGAAGCTCATCAAGTTCCGGCTGAGCCTGGAGTTGAAGCGTTTCGCTGAAGGGATTGAAATCACCACATTCACCATATCGCGCGAGCAGACCACAAGCGGAGAGGAGCGTCCATTCCATTACTTTCGACTATAACTCCTCACGCTTGCTTATCAGCCTGAATCCCGGATGCTGGTCGGTCAGCAGTAGAAACAGTTCCCATGTCGCAAGCGGGATGGCACGTCTGTTTGTGCCCGACGACATTTCATAGCCGGCCCAGGTTTTATATCCCGCCTTCCTGGCCGGAGATACCAGTTCCGCAGCCTGCTTCTGTGTCAGCCCGGCAGCTTTACGTGCTTTCAGGATCTCATCCGGCGTCGGTTGCGGGATGCGCTCGGCGATCGCTATCAATTCGCGCAATTCTCCACCTCATACCACCGCTCAATGCCATCTGATATCGGCAGATTGGCATCCGAAATATCTATCGCTGGCATGGCTCTCTTACCGGAACCTATGGATGCTACGATAAAGGCAACTGCCTCGTCGCGAGTCGCGAAGATCCTGGACTGGCTGCTGCAGCCATAGCCTTCCGGTGTCCCGTGAGCATCTGACCGCCATGTTTCCTTGCCGAGCCTTGGCGCCCTCATATCGAACCAATGATAATGCTTAGGGAGCGGCTTGTCGTGGCTTGCGTAAAGTGTGATTTCTACCACTTCGATCGGATCATAGTCATCGGGGCGCTTGATATCCAGTAAATTATCGAAGACAAGGCGTTTTTCCGCATCAAGAGCATCTGCAGCATAAATGATAGCCCCAGCGCGATTTTTCTCTTCACTTACCCAGCTCTCAAACCATGAAGCAAGCAGCGGATCAGGCGCTTTGCGACCAGAAAGAGAGCGGATGGATAAGCCACTTTCGCTGTAGAAGAAAACATTCTCACGCTCCGGCAGTTCGATGGAAGCCTCCATCAGGATCCACGCCGGATGCCCACTTACGGCTTCTTCAAAATAGCGCTTTCCGACATGTTTTTGACCGTAAGGCGCCACAAAGCTGCTGAAAATCTCGGCTCGACGAGATTCGTCCGGCGCTAGCCGGTGTAAAATCGCATGCGGCTCCTGCATGCCGACACAAAGAAATCGAAGTTCCTTCGATCTTGGGTAGTACACAACCCCGAAAGGCACCGCCAGGCAGGGATTATGCACGTACTTGGAATGCCTCAAATAATCCTGCCGGAGCCGTATCCAGTGGTTTTTCTGCTCGACGAAGGTTGCCTCATCCATGGGGCCGAGAAACGGCTTGATGCGGGTACGCCATTGACCGGCGTAATTCATGACCGCCTCTTTTCTCTCGAACGTCTGAAAAACCGAGCTGATGTTCGCCCAGTGCTCCGCATTATCCCACTCATGCAGCGTTGTTTCGGAAGCGCTGGATTTGGGCAGCGAGGTCCAGCGCCTGGACTTCTCGTTGCACTTCGTCTTGCCGCGCTCGACTGTCACGCAATGCACCCACGCATGCGGCTCAAGCCGATCATCCCGTTCTTCGGCTTTCGGGGCGAGGTAAACCATCAGCTTCGCACGCCCCGACAGGACGAGGCGCAAAGGCTCATAGCCGAGCTCGCGCGCGAAAGTTTCGATCTCGTCAACCTGGTTCTTGCCCTCTCCGGCGAGCATGTACATCTGGTCGAGCAGAGATTTCCAGGCTGCAGGGGTTTCACCATTTACGAATTGCGGAAGCGGTTTCCCGCGATTGGCTGCGCGCCATGCGATGACAGTCCCATCGATGATGGATTCAGCAGCTTCTCCCGAAGCGATACCTCCCTCGTCCAGAGCATTTGCCATCCGTGCGCGAGTATCCTGCTCCTGTACGCGCTCTTCCTGGATATGTTTGAGCGCTCGCTTGAAAAATCGAATATACGACAAATGGTTTTGGCGCGATCCGCGATGATGGATGTACCAGCGGATGTCTTTTTCATCGACGGCATCCAGGCACAGAAACGGCTGATCGACGTAATCCCAATCGCTGCTTTTCATCCTGGATAAATTCACTTTGCATGTGAAAGTCCGCCTTGCGTGTATGCTATTGGAATATCCGGAAACCTCGACATCGACGCAAATGGAATTTCCATCCCTGTAAGCAATCGCGACGTCCATTTCATTATCGGGCGTGTATCGCTGATCAACGTATGTCCTGCCGCCTGGTCTGTGCTCTGCCTTGCATGCGCCGGGCGCGGTAGACGGGTTCATCAATTCCGACCAGTTGCAAAGCACACGGGATCCGGAACGCAGATAGGCATTTTTCTTCTCGATCCAGTCGCTGAACGATGGACGCTTTTCACCCGGAAGCATACCCTCGCCATCGTCGTCATGCAGGAACCGGCAATGCGCCTCCTGAAATGCCATCGACACGAAATCGAGTCCTTGCGGGCCATCGTAAAAATCTCCGAACAGCTTCAGCCGGTGATCGAGCCCGCAAACCAGGATAAGGAATCGTTTGTAGTGCAGCGCATGCTTCTCGTGGTCTTCCAGCTTGTCGGTGTAGACGACATCCTCGAATTTGATCTGGTTTCCATCGAACCCGCGAAAAATCCTGTCGTGATCGTCCTTTAACGGAAACAGGCGCGCTGCGCCAAGATGACTTGATACCGGGCTGTAGACCCGATACAGGTTCATGCCGTCACGCACCATCAGGAACACCTTCTTGTTCTCCAGATTCTTGAACGCCCTTTCAAAAGCATTGCCGTACTCGACATCCCGGCGGGTCGTAGCCATTACCAGGACGCATCGCTCGGTCGGGAATATCTGATCGACCAGGGAGTCATGCTCCGAAAGCGCCTTGAAAAACTTGTCCGACTGGGCGTAATCGAAGCGCTCGTCCACATCCACCCATACAGCCACTTCCTCATCGATAAAAAGCTTCCGCTGCACGAAGGTCAACGGGATATCCCTTGCGGCGGAATCGCCTTTGCGGATGGTTTCGACTTCAACGTCCTTGCCGACATAGAGGTCAAGAGATTCGATGCCCTTCATGAGCTTCGACACATATGACCGAACATCTTCCGTTTGCGCAAGCGCAGCAGCAGCCTGCTCCTGGTAGTACGGGGTCATTGCCGTGATCGTCTGTGCGATTTCTGTCGTTTTTCCCTGTATCCATTCGGATTTGATTGTAGCGATCCGGTGTTCCTGGTTGGCGGCATTCTTGAGTGAGGCGACTCTTTCCGCAGTAATGCCTGTCCCAATGGCGTCCGCAAGGGTGCCCGTAGCCATGGCGGATATTTCGCTGCTATTACGGACGGCAGGAACTGTGCTGCACGACCCGGAAGTTCCATTGTCCTGTTCTTTGAGTTTGCTGTCGACGATTGAAGCAAGCAGCGCCGGATTGCTTTGGGCTTCAACCAATTCGGTCTGCAATTCATGAATTTTACCCTGAATTCGCCGCAATTCTTCATTGCGAATACGCTGATGATCTGGCTCGAACTCGAATAGCTCCAGAAAATCCTTGAGCAGAAATCTGTGCTCATCGAAACGGAACCACTTGTTGGTTTTGATTGACCCGTCTTCCTGGGGAATCTGCAGCTCGGCCTTTTGCCCTATCTTGTCGGGATGCGGACGAAGAATGAGGGTGTGAGGCGCATCGTCCACCCATTTGATCGACTGGATGAGCAACACCTCACCTGGGTCGATGCCTTCCTCATGAATCGCCGCGATAGCCCTCCAATATTGTCCGGCTTGGAGAGATTGAAAGCGGGATATGTGTTCGATCTGCGGTTCGTTGTTTGCGACATCAGCCATGGAGTCTCCTCAGAGTATGTCCACATTATAGACGCATTGCGTCCATTTGTAAAGTATAACAATGCCGATGAGAAACTCCCGGTTCCGAAACTTCCGGTCTTGTCTCTCAGATCAGCGCGAATCTTCACGTCAACGGCCTTTGTCATTAACTGGCGAGACTCAACCCGGCTTGTCGCTTATATTCCTGCCGAAATGAATATCAACCGGTTGGATGGGAACATTCCCCGGTTCCATTGAGTGTCGATTTGATGCGGGGTATACTGGAAAAAGACGCCGTAAATCTCTCGATGGGGAATCCTCGGATTCCATACATTTTCACCATCTTGGGAGAAGTGCCATGGCAATGTTCCGCATCAACGTCAAGAAACGCGCTCGCATCCTTACTCGCGCCGAGTTCCGGCGCATGCTCAAGGTAGTTTCCATCACCCGCGAAGCACAGCGTAACCAGCTTCTACTTTGCTTCAGCTTCGCCTGTGGTCTAAGGGTAACGGAGCTGGCATCGATCACGATCCGCGACATCATGCATCCGAGCGGCAGGCTGAAAAGCGAACTGACGCTCAGGGGCGACATCACAAAGAACGCAAGGGTCCGCACGGTGCCGATGAGCAGCAACACGCTCTTGCATCATCTGGAGCTTTACCTTCAATACCGGCTCGACAACAGGATCGGCATGCTTCCCGCAGAAACCGTGGAATTTCGCGGACTATCGCCCGATCTGCCGGTGATCTTCTCGAATCGCGGAGCCCCGTTCGCCTTTGCCAGGAAGAAGCGGACGCTACAGGATGGGACGGAAGAGGAATATCCTGCCTGCGATGCCTTGGAGCAGCTTTTCCGAAACCTCTATCTTTCAGGGGGATACAAGGGGGCGTCCAGCCATTCAGGGAGGCGAAGTTTCGCTACCAGCCTGATTCAGCAAGGGGCCGAGATCGAGGACGTTTCCCGGCTCCTGGGGCACGCCGATGTCGATTTTACGCTGCCCTACCTTGAGCCTTCGAAGGAAGAGATCAGGCGAGCGTTTGAAATTGCGCTCGATTAGCCCAAGTGGTATCCTGTGATTACGTTGTCAACACAAAAATTTGACATTCTGTGTTGTCGTGATTACAATGTAACTATGGCTGGAAAGATGAAATTACGGAGAATCGGCAATTCGCTTGGAACCACGTTCAGCCGTGAGCTGCTGCAAAAGGCTGGGCTCACTGGCGACGAGGAACTTGAGATCGTCACCGCGCACGGGGAGATTGCTTTGCGCAAATCGAGAAGCGGAGTGCCCGTCGAGTTCAGCGAAGCCGAGGCGCAGGCGCTGGCCTCCGGCAAGTACGATACAAAGGCTGGTCAATCCGCTCTGAACAAGGTGCGGAAGGCCGTGGAATAAGACAAAAGGGCAAGAAATGTTTGAAGGGCGCACGTACAAGCAGAAAGGCGGCTATCGGGATAATGCAATCCGGTTTGCTGATGCCGATGGCGGTGTGGCAACTACGGCCTACAGTTACTCAATGTCCGAAGAAGAAAAATTCGCAATGGCGAGGCGTATCACTGCCGCGCTGAATCTGACCAGGCATTTGACGGTCGAGCAAATAGAGGCGGGTGCGCCTCTCCTCGTTAAACGGTAAAGGTAGAGCATGGGATTCTTTGGAGCATTAGTGATTGCGCTTGCCATTGGCTTCGGATTGTACTTTGGTTTAAGTGAGCTTGGCCGCGAAATTCATGCTGGCCTGGTAGAGTCTGCAAATGCCTCTATCAAGCAGCCACCATTGCCCTCAGATGATAAGGCGTAACCGGAAAGGCAGCGTGCGATGAGGTGGCTACTAATTGTCCCGATGGCGCTTTTTGAGATTGCTCTTCTTGGGGCTTGCTGGGTCGCGGCTTTCATTCATGCGCCAACAGGAAGGAGACTCACCGAATGGTCTATACGCACGCTGCCTGGACCAGACTGGTTTTCAAAATAGAATGGAAAGGATATGAAAGTCAGAAAGTACAAGGTGGACGCTGAGGCGGTTTGTTCTGACTGCATCCCTGCTGCGGAATACCATCCATTTAAACCTGGTGATCCGAGCGTTGATACGTGGGCAAAGAAGCATGTTGCAGAACATCCTGAACATATCGTGACAATTCACGAAACGCATGATGTTGCACAGAAGAAAGGCTATCTCTGAGCGCGATAGTATGGATACCTGGGCGCTCAGAAATGGCCTCATCAATATTTAACAGGGAAAGTTGACCGGATGGGAAACAGAAACTACGGCTTTTTAATATGCTCCCACTGCGGCGCGGAATATCGTCTTTTCACGATTTTTAATCGTGACATGCAGGTGTCCCGGGAACCATAACCATGCTGGCGTCCGGAACCATATCCTTGCCGAACTTTCCGAACGGAAGCATATGGTTGCCGGGGCGGCAAAGTTATGGTTCCCGGGACAGCAGGGGTTGTGCCGGGCTTGGAAAGGTCGCCACGAGCGCGCGTGTGAGATGAAAACACCTGCGCAGCGCAGAAAGTGGGCGAAGCCATACATAGGCAAGGATACGGTGGACAGCAGCATTGTCGTTGATATGAGCCATCCTACTGGGTTTAATGTGCAATCATGATAAAAACACAAGCCGATTTACTCGCTTTGACGCCTGAGCAGAAGAAGGCTCTGTCCACGCTGAAGCGTGCCTTCACGGCCTGCTCCAAAGCGGGTTTGTACATGTGGGACGATTATGGCTCCCTATCTGCTGTCAATGGGAAACATATCGCCAGACTGGGTACAGACTCAAGGTATGGGGAAGAGCTTGATAGAGGGTTTGTTGAGCGATTCACTCCGAAATGTTATGGGCCGGGATGCGCTGATGACCCATTGTATATCGAGCGCAAATAAGCAAGCGGAAAGGGAATTGGAATATGACGGCGAATAAAGGCGGTTTGTTGGGTAAGATGAATTGGCGATTGCTTTACGTTGTCGGATTCGGAATGGGGGTGGTTGTTTTGGTTGCGGCTGTCTTCGTTAAGCTATAGGAAACGAGAGGTATTGGCATGAAAAATTCGCCCCTCAAGAGTCGAATCGCAATTGGTGTGATTGCAGTCATTCTAGGTTACTCGGCGTGGATGCTTGGCGACATGCTTGCTCGTGGGCTTCATGCTGCAGTTACTGCGGCGCTAAATTAACCGGGAAGGTGTAACGTGAATTACAAACAATATGGACGTGACCAGCGCAGGTGGAATCCAGCGGCTCGTTACTCAATTCATGACAATAACGGGATGCTTGCCTCCTTTGCCGGACAATCCCGCCTCCAGGCGAAAAGGGATGCACTTGCTCTTGGGAATGGATTTTGGGTTAAAGACAACATCAACACCTATTTTTTCTATGGGGTTGTGAATGGGAAGCCCAAGAGAATCAAAATCGGATCATTTGCCCACACTGCCTATAACCGCCGATATCCGGCAACGCGAATTGAAGAATAGTCACGGAAAGGCGATGTCAGATAACCAACAACCATCCATGACGCACGACGATCTGGTGATCCGTGCTGAGAAATGGTTGAAGCAGCAAGGTTGCGGAGTGACATTCCGGGATGCGTTTCATGGACGTTCGCTCAGTGGCGAATTGCCGGATGCAATCGGCTGGCGTGATGGTCTGTCCATCTTGGTTGAGTGCAAGGTGTCTCGTGCCGACTTTCTGGCTGACAAGGGCAAGCCGTTCCGCGTTGAGCCAAGCAAGGGTATGGGCGATTGGCGATTTTATCTCTGCCCTCCGGGGGTGATAACCAAGGAAGATCTGCCGGAAGGGTGGGGGCTGTTGTGGGCGACCGGCAAAACGATCAAGAAGATTCACGGGCATCCGGCAGGAAACTGCCGCTGGTGGGCTGACAAGCCTTTTGAACCATGCAAGCGCAGCGAGACAATGATTTTGGTGACGGCGTTGCGCCGTTTGAAGATTCGCGGTCATCTGGAATTGATTTACGAAGGGATACCAGGTGGCTCCGAAGTATCCATAACTCGGTAAAGCCGGAAAGGAAAAACTATGGACTTCTTGGATAGGATGGGAACCCCATTCAAATTCGACTTCATGGCGGGCCAGGGTATGGTCTTCAACCCTATGGCTAATTTTGCCGCCAAACCAGAATGGTGTCTTAACATGATCCAAAACGCCGCTCAGTACGAGCTCGATGGTGCCAAGTTCGACTTGGCGCGGCGAATTGGGCTGCGCGTGGCGAAACATCAAGCGCCATCGGTGCGTGCTCTGGTTGACGCCTGGGAACTGGAACCTGCCTTGACGGATTTTGCGGATGCCGTGTCCAAGGCCATGTTGCCGCAGTAATCAGGAAAGGAATTTATATGGGTACAGCTACAGATGAATACATTGCCACCATCAGGAGCACTGGCAGGGGCGGCGATTACTTTGGTGCTTGCGACCAGTGCGGCAAGAGTTGTTCTGAGCATTTCGTTCGGGATGTTCGTCGCGTATATGTGCGCGAAAATGGCGTGCGATATTTGAGTGGTGCAAGTGGAGGTACATACGGTCACAAAGAATGCCTTATCGATCGCATCGGGCCTGCTGTTGATAGGGCGACTTTGATTCGGGAAGGTAATGTGTACCTGGCTCCGGCAAGTATTTTTAAGAACTCGGAAAGGAAAACATGGACTTGAATCAACAAATGGAAACCTCCTTCGTTGCCGCCTGCAATGCGTACAGGACTGGAGGTTTTACAGATATTCATTTAGCTGGTGATGGCAGCAGCCATCTGCGCCATAGTGATGGCATATCACAGATCAATCCGCCGTCACCGGCATCAATTGCGCATCTTGCCGAGGTTATCGCAGGTCGCGAGCAGGCAGGCAAACTCACCCAAGATGGTGGGCGCTTTAATTCCATTTGGAATGGAATGCACATCTCGATAGCCAAGCTGGCTGACGATCAGCCGTTTCATATTGTTGTACGACTCAGATAAGCGGAAAGGAACTCAAGCATGAAAGTTGGCACCTGGATGCGCGACAAAAAAACGGGCGAGACTGTGAAGATCAAGGCTATTGGCTTGCTGGTGGAGTATGGCAACGATAGGATCGGTAGCGCTTTCGTGCAGGAAGAAAACCTCTCCGAGAGGTTCGACCTTCTGGACGACCCCTCGGATCGCGATGACATCGAGTGCCTGCTGAAAGCCAAGGTCGAGGCCGACGAGGCCGAGACCGGGCTTTACGACTGCGGACTGGCTTTTGTGATCGTCGATCGCGTCAGCAACACCAAGGGGGCGGACGAAATCACGTTCCAGTGGTTCGAACGCGCCATGCCGCTCAACGATGTGCTGGCTGCATAGGAAGGGTCAAGCCATGAGAGAAAAAGCATTCCCTGATCTTCCTGCGCCGCGTCAGCGCGGGAACGCAGGCGTGGATCTCTTCGACGCCATGCAAATGCACCAATATGCGTTGAGATGTGCAGACGGATTTACGGAGGAACTGGTAGCTGCAGCCAGGGCGGCGGTGATCGCGTTGGCCCATGCCGCTGAAAGCGATCCAACATATCAGCAGGCTTATGAAAAACTGGGTGCTGCGATTCGTGCGGCAGCTTGATGGAAGGCAGATATGGATTTTAAGCGCATAGGAAGAAGCTGGAATCTTCTGGCGCGATTCACCACGCACAAACCAGATGGGTTTGTGGCTGAGGGTTCTGCCTCCTACCCAGAAATAATGGAGAGGGCAAAAACGCATGATGCAATCATGCGCGTATTATGGTATAATAAGGGCATTTGAATTTAACTGGACATCGCCCCATGGCATTTGTAAAACTTGCGCAGGAACCGGTTGAGCAGCCCTCACCGAAAAAGCAAAGGACTCCTACCGATGAGCAGTCTGCGATCATCGGTGTCGTTTCTGGCGGTGACTCGCTGGTTGTCAAAGCTCTGGCCGGCACAGGCAAGACCACGACGATGGAAATGTGCGCCGAATCCATCCCCGGCAAGAAAATCTGCTATATCGCCTTCAACGCAACCGTCGCTCATGCTGGAGCAAAGCGCTTTTCGTCCAACGTGACATCGCTTACCGCTCATGCTGCCGCGCTGAGATCTCCTTATCCCGGGTTGGATGGCAAGACGTTTGCCAAGATTTATTTGCCGAGGGTTTTGCCGGCGCTTGATGTCAGGCGGAAGATCGAGGATGTGCTTCGCCTGCAGATAGACCAACTGCGGTCATATACTGCCGGATCGCACGGCGGGCGCCCGCTGCCGCGCAGCCTTGCCGTGTCTGCGATTGTTGATACGCTCGCCAATTTTTGCCGTTCGGACGAGAAGAGCGTTTTGCCAGATCATGTTCCCTATGATATCCGAATGATCATTGCCGGTGAGGGTTCTTCTTCGGTGTTCAGGGATTCGGAGCAGTTTTCCTGTCTGGCAGCAAAAACCGCAGGTGAATTGTGGTGCCTGATGGCGGATCCGATGTCTTCGTTCCCTGTTTATCACGATGTCTATTTGAAGGCATGGGAGCTGCTTTCGCCGCAGCTTGATTATGATGTGCTGTTTTTCGACGAGGCGCAGGATGGCAATCCGGTAATGCTGTCGATCGTCAAGAACCAGTCCAGCCTGCAAAGGGTTCTTGTCGGAGATCGCCACCAGGCTATTTATGGATGGCGTGGCGCAAAAAACGCGATGGATGCCTTCCCTGAGTTTGCCGAATTGCCCCTGACCGCTTCCTGGAGATATGGGCAGCTTATCGCGGACCAGGGGCAAAAATTTCTGGATGCAAAGGGGGACTCAAGCAAATTGCTTGGGCTTGCCGCGCACGAGTGCGTTGTACATGACGAGGATGGCGGCATGGAAGCGGATGCCATCCTTTGCAGAACGAATGCCGGGCTGATAACCGAGGCATTGAAACTTGCGCAGAGCGGATCCGGGAAAAAGTTCAAGGTTGTCGGCGGGATCAAGTCTGCCCTGGACATGATTCGCGCTGCGTGGGCCATGAAGCGTGGCGAACAGATTCCGTTTTGTCCGGAATTCAAATATTTTTCAGCGTTTGAAAACCCGTGGGAAATGCTTGTGGAGGTTTCCAAGACAAGTGACGGGCAGCAATTTTCGCCTATTGTGTCTTTCGTGGAGAAATATTCCAAATCTTCGGTCAACATAGATTCCATGATCGGCAAGCTTGAGAGCCTTGCCGTCGATGGGTGCACCAAAGGGGTCGTCGAATTGTCGACGGCGCACAAGGCCAAGGGAATGGAATGGGGGGCGGTCAAGATTTCTTCCGATTTCCAGAAGAGCGATATCGTGAGAAAGATGCCTCCGGAGTTCGAGCCGACAAAAAGGAATCTTGACAGCGGCGCGTACCGGCTGGATGAAAGCTCGGGCTATCGGGAGTGGTACAGGTTTGATGAAGAACTTTGCAATCTGTGTTATGTCACCGTGACGCGCGCTGAAAAATCCCTGTATGGGAACGGGGTGCTTGCGCATTTCGAGTCGAGCTTGAAGTCGTGGATGGATCTTGAAAAAAAAGATTACCTTGCGCACGCTGAGATGCCTATTGCGGCGTATGGTTAAGGTGGGGAGGAAAAAGTGAAACGGGTTTTGGTTGAGGTTGACGCGCTGATCATGGGGGGCGCTGGCACGTATATTGTTGACAACGGAGCGGAGTATCCGGAGTTTTTCATGGGTACTTTCGTTGAAAACGGCGAGCACGTCAAAATCGGGGGCTATGACCAGCGCTCTGATCTCGACGAGGCAATACTTGCCTTTTTGAACAAACGTGGCGTGTCGCCTGAAGATGTTCGGATTGTGAGGAATTATAGCGATCCGACATTGGATGACGATGACCACGGGGCGGGGCCTGCTTTCAAATGACGTCGCTTTATATCACCGAAAAGCCCGATGTGGGGCGAGCGCTCGCGGACTTTCTGGCGAGGAAGGCCGGCACTTCGGCGAAGAAGGGGGATGGGTTTATCGAGATTCCCGGGGTTGGCGATGTAACCTGGTGTATAGGGCATCTTCTGGAGCAGGCCGGGATGGATTTCTATTTGCTCCCGATCGCCAAAAAGGAGGATATCAAGGATGGCAAGGTGCGTTGGAAGCCGGAGTATTTGCCGTGTCTGCCGTCGAAAATGGAAATGTTGCCGTCCGGAGACAAGAAGAAACAGATTGAGGTGATTCGCGCACTGGTCAAAAAAGCTTCCGAGATTATCCACTCTGCAGATCGTGACCGGGAAGGGCAGTCTATTGTGGATGAACTTCTTGAGCATTTCGGAACAAAAGGCAAACCGGTTCGCAGGCTGGTGTTCTCCGCTCTCGATGATCATTCGATTGCGGATGCCATGTCGAAAATAGAGAGTAACGATTTGCCGAAATTCCGCAACATGGGGCTTGCTTCGAAAGCGCGGTCATGGGCTGATTGGGCGATTGGTCTGAATGCGACGCGAATTTGCACGGCGCTTCATTCGCCGGGCGGGGTTGTGTCCGTGGGCAGGGTGCAGACGCCAACGCTTGCCGTGATTGTCAAGCGCTACATGGATGTGATGAATTTCAAGCCGGTGAAGTTTTACGTGCCGGTTGTGACCTTGCCGGACGGAATTGTTCTCGAATGGAGAAAGATGGCTGGGGATGAATTTGTCGAGGGAATGGATAGCGAGGGGCGCATCATCGATGAGAAGCTTGCCAGGCGGATTGTCGACAAAATCAATGCCGGGACAGCCGGGGTCGTGACCGATGCGTCTTCCAAGGAGAAAAAGCAGGCTCCGCCATTGCCTTTTTCTCTGGACGCGATTCGATCCGAGATGTCGAGAAGGCATGGCTTGTCGGTTGATCAAACCACGAAAGCCTGCCAGAGTCTGTATGAAAAAAAGATGCAGACATATGTTGGAACGGATTGCAGATATCTTCCTGAATCGATGCACGGGGAGGCGTTGCATGTTTTGAAGGGGCTGATGTCAACAGGGTTGAAACATGCTGCCGAATCGGCTACGCCAACCATCAAGTACGGGTGCTGGAATGATTCCAAGGTAACCGCCCACCACGCAATCATCCCGACCGGTGTTGCCGGTAAACTCGACTCCGAGGCTGAAAAGCTTGTTTATGATGCTGTTTGCCGCAGGTATCTGGCTCAGTTTCATCCTGAATACAGGTATCTCGAAGCCAGGCTGGAAGCGAATTATGGCGGGAGCATGTTTTCCGCTTCCAGGAAAGACCCGGTGGCAATGGGTTGGAAAGCCGTCGAAAATGTTGCTGACGATGATCAGGAAGATGTTGCGATGGCGGCGCACGAGTTGAAAAATTCCATTTCGTAAGCAATAGGGGGCGGGAAGATATGCAAAAACCAAAACTGATCCTTGTTTCGACTGACGTGAACAGCGGGGTAGAGGTTACGACAAGGATCGATGTCGATGCTCAACTGATCGACGGGCTTGAATGGGAAGATGCCCTCGGTGACGTTCGCAAAATGGCGATTTCCGACCTGTCCGGGGTCGAGTGTTTTGCCGACCTGAATTCGGCGGGATCGCTTGTCGAGGTTTGTACTGGCGGAAATTGCACTGCATTGTCGCCGGAGAAGGGGGTTGCCTGGGCATTTGGCAATGATGACGGCGATTACATACTGGTTACCGAGTATGAGGATTCCGTTGCCCCGGAAGATTGCGATACGGCTATTTTGGTCGGATTGTATAGCAAGGATTCGGAAATGATCGGGGCTTGCGCGCTTTTCGGGGTTTCCGCGTTTGAAAAATATCTGCTCGACGAAGACATTCAGGTTCATGTCGGGCACGGGCATGAAGACGGATCGGGTTTGAGCAGGGCGATGCTGGCATTTGTTGCGCAGAAGATTGCGGCAGACATGAAGCATGAGCATCAGCAGGGAAACTATTTTGCCATCACTGATGAGTTCGGATATGTAAGGACAGTCGCAAAAAACATGGTAACGCATAAGGTCATGAGGGAGATAACCCAGCCGGTCATGGTGAGCATGTTGAACAATGAAGAGGGGGTGCAATATGTTGGTTAATGTTTACGAGGATGGAGTGTTCAGGGGGTATCAGGATTTCCCCGGATCGGTGGTTGACGAAGTGATGCGGATGGCCGACATCGGGCTGATCGACTTGTTTGATGAACCGGAAGGAATGGAATCGCTGATTTCGGAAGATGAGGAAGGGGATTACGATGAGTGAAAAAGTGAAGGCTGTGCGTGATATTCGGGCGGAAATCACGGCAAGAATCATTTCCGACCTCGAAGCCGGCGTGGCGCCATGGCAAAAGCCATGGAGGCCGGATCTCATGATGCTGCCGCACAACGGAGTGACTGGGCGCAGATATCGTGGCGGCAATGCATTGCTGCTGATGCATGCCATGACGGAGCATGGGTACGAGGATCATCGGTGGATGACATTCAAGCAGGCGCTGGCTCAGGATGCTTCCGTGCGGAAGGGGGAGAAGGGCACCCAGGTTGAATACTGGCAATTCGAGAAGCGCGTACCGAAGCTTGACGACTATGGCAATCCAGACATCGGACCGGACGGCAAGCCTCTGTATGAAGTTGTGAAAACCGGGGCGCCGAGGGTATTTTACGCTACGGTTTTCAATGCTGCGCAGATCGATGGCTTGAAGCCTGTTGAAAAAAACGATCTTGCCAGAAAATGGGATCCGGTTGCGGATGCGGAAAGGATTATCGAGGAGTCTGGTGCCGCGATATTGCATGACCAGGCGGATCGTGCATGCTACAGACCATCGTCTGATTCCATTCATATGCCGGCGCGTGCGCAGTTTGCCGATGCCGGAGCATATTATGGGACGATGATCCACGAACTGGGGCATTGGACTGGGCATGAATCCCGGTTGGCTCGCGATCTTTCCGGCGGTTTTGGTTCTGAATCCTATGCCAGGGAAGAGTTGCGCGCCGAACTTGCCAGTTTCTTCATGGCGGCGGAATTTGGGATTCCGCATGATCCCGGGCAACATTCTGCGTATATTGGCAGTTGGCTCGATGCGCTGAAAAAAGACAAGCATGAGATTTTTCGCGCAGCGGCGGAGGCGGACAAGATTGTGGCGTTTCTGTCAGCATTCTCGCATGACATGAAGCTCAATCCATCGGCTGTTCCTGAAGAGGAGGATGAGGTTTTCGGCATACCTCAGCCTTGATTTGCTCCAAAAACACCGTATAATCCAATCATGCCAATTTTAATGGGTTATACGGTGAATAAAATTCATTTCTCGTCCGTCATTTGTCCAATATGCAGGGGTTCGTCCCCTGCCATTGGATTGAAGGACGCCAATGTCTCCTGCAATGATCATTTTACAGGCGTTGCGCAGTTTCCAAGATCCGGCTTGCCGGTGCAGTATCATCAATGCAGTTCATGCGGTTTCATGTTTACGGCGGATTTCGACAGATGGACGCCAGGGGATTTTGCTGCGCATATTTACAACTCCGATTACGGGTTGACCGATCCCCCGTTCGAGTTCGCTCGTCCGATGAGGAATGCCAAAGTTTTGTCCAAGGTGCTTTCCGGAATCGGCGGATTGTCCATATTGGACTATGGCTCCGGCAATGGATTGTTTGCCGGCATCCTGGAGTCCACGGGGTTTTCCGTGTCGAAGTTCGACCCGTACCATGTCGGCGATGACGGAATCAATGAACCGTCCACGATATTGTCAGGGGCATGCTATGACATGGTTACGATGTTCGAGGTTGTCGAGCATGTTCCACGAAATGAGCAGCGGACGCTTTTTCAGCAAATCTGCGGCTTGTTGAAAAAGGATGGCGCGGTGTTTTTCAGCACGCGACTGAATGACGGGAAGGGTTTTGACTGGTGGTATGTCGCGCCAAGAAACGGACATATCTCTATCCATAGCGAAGCCAGCTTGCGCTTGCTTGCTGATGAGATGGGCATGCAATTGCATTCGTTCAACGAAGACATTCATATCATGTTCAGAACAAATCAGTCTTGCCTGGTTGATCGGCTTCTTTCGTCTGGAGATGAAATGGATGAGATGGCGGAGACATTCGAATCAGAGGAATGCGAGGAATTCAGGAAAGTAGCTCGCTATTGACAACAACCAAAAGAAACGTATAATACAACCACGCGACAACGGAGGGATTCATGTACGAAATCGAAGAGTGCGTGGTGACGAGTGAGGATGGAACGGAAGGAGGCGGGCTGTCGCTTCAGAACAGGGCTCGTCTCAACCGATTCGCTCCAAAGCTTTATCAAAAGATTTCCGAAGAATTGCGTGGGGCAGTGAAGATCGAGGATGCCGATGTTGGCCCAATCCTGGAAGTCCAGCGCGATATCGATGCATTGCACCATCTCGTTTCCAGGGGGTTGCTCATCGACAGTTCTGCAAAAAGCAGGTGCAGGTTGAGCATTTACAATTCCATTGAGAACATCAAGGCCGGGATATTGGCGAGATCGGCTATCGGGCGGGCTTCCGGGAGTTCGCTTGTTCTTGTTCGTGAACCCATATGAGCATCGATATGACCGAAGACATTTTTGCCCAGCAGGCATTCGGCAAGGCTGCCATCAAGAAGCTCGGGGCGGTTCCTGAGAACTTCAGGTTGTATCGCGCTGGATGGATGGGGAAGCATCCGCACTACGATGCCATGGAGGTCGCTGGCGCGGAATTTCGTGTGGCAAAGCGTGGTTCGAATGCTGGAAAACTTTCCATAAAAATCAGCGGCACGGATAGAGTCGTTCAGGTGACAAGGGAAGAAATACGTGCCGAAATGGAAATGAGCGGCATAGAGCCGCGCTATTTTTTGGCATTCTGCAAAGAAACGAATTAAACCGACCTGACGGGATCAGGAACAACCATGGAGGGGAATCAAAGTGAAAAAAGCATCGTTGGCAATTTTGTTATTCATGTCCGGCGTGACCGTCGTTTTCGCTGCCGGCAGCCCTGGATCACCGGGCGCACCATGTCCGTCAACGGGTGACTCGACGCAGATATTTGGGAAAACGGTTCTGTCCTGTGTCGATGGCAAGTGGAAGCTTGACGGGCATGCGCCGGCGTCAGTTATTTTCACCGTTCAGATGCTGAGCGGACAAAAACATCTGCTTGATGCGAGTGTAGTCACCCTCGATGGGCGGTCGGTTCCGGTTCGCGACGGTCATGAGCGCTCGTATATCTCCGGCATAACGAAAGATGGCGGCAAAGTCACCAAAATACCAGGTGTAGTTGATTACGGATTTGCCATGACGATTACGCCAACGCTGATGAAGGACGGCAAAATTCAGGTGAAATTCGAAGCCGAGAATTCCGATCTGGTATCTATCGACACCATCAAGCAGGGCGACATGGAAGTTGAGGTGCCGAAAGTGAATACGATCAGCTTCATGCAGGTAGTTACGCTTGAAAACGGCAAGGCGGTCACGATTCCGTTCGGACAATATACGCTGAAGTTGAAAGCCACCAGGGGCTGAATCAAGCAATTGCGAGCGAGCGAACCGGAGGAAGAGAATGAGCGCCGTAAAAGATGGTACAGTTTTCAAGCATCAAATGGATGCCTATGCCATCCGTAAAAATCTTGAATGGGCGACTATTTGCGTAGTCGAATTCCCTTCCAGGCAGGGCGTTTATGGCGGCGAGATACTCATTCATTCGTCATTCGGAAGTTTTGGGCATTCCTGGAATAACCTTGGTGAGCCATTCAAATGGTTTCTCGTCAACGTCGACTTCAGTTACTTGTTCGGCAAGTTCAAAGGGAGCGATCTGTTTGTTTATGATGGCGAGAAAACTTTCCGGGAAATTCTACGGAGGGTGCTCGATAATCGCCTTGAAAAGGCTATCAGCAAATCCGCCGCCAGATCGTTATGGGATGAGCTACAGGGAGAGCAAGAAAGAATTGAATCGTCGGCTCATGATCTTGTTGAGGTCGCGCGCGAGATTCGGTCGTTTTTAGAGTGGGATCATTCCATAATGCGACTGCTTGACGAGCCATGGGAGTATGCGGCGAAAAAATACGACGGACAGTGCGAGGGGTTTTGGCGTGAGATCTGGCCATTGTTCAGGAATGAACTTCAGTCTGAGCTTGCGCGATGATAGATGAGGTAGATTCGATGTGGTTTTTTGAACTGCTGGCAGCGTGGTTCCGGCGACTCTTCGATCCGAAAAACCGGTACGGACTGACTCATGAGGAAACTGCCAGGCTGGTGGATTGGTCCTCCCGGTCGGAGAGGGGGTACGATTTGGCTATGGAGATAGCGCTGTGCCTCCATGATCTGAGCGTGGCAGATCTGGATCGACTGTTATGTGACCATGGCGTAGTCAGACCATGGGTCAGGAAACCTGCATTTCCATATCACGCAAGGAGCGTTTGATTGAGCGACACATTAAATATGGATTTTGTCGAGCATGCCGAGGGTTTCACTGTAAAAACCATTTGCGGCTGCCGGATTGCATACGGTCCAATCCCGCTTCGCGAGTTCGTCATGCTGACACATGGTTTCAGCAAGAAAGCCGTGATGTCAACGGACATCGCCGATCGAATCGGCGCGACGGCGGTAATCGGTGAGCCCGAAAACATTGAAAAGCTCAGGCAGATGGATTTGCCGGTGTCTCGGCAACGGCATGATGACTGCATCGAAGCCAGGAACCTCGGGCTCGATAGTGTATCCATGTGGCTGCGCGATGGTGAACGAGGCATGTCGTCGAACGCCATGTGCAAGCGCATGTTCGGCGTGCCGTCTTCGGCTGGCGTCAATCATCCGCATGACCCGGACGATCTGAATCGTTGCCTCAAGTTTCTGGATGAAACCAATGCTCATGATCGAATCGGCATGATGAGAGACGTCTCGCCAGGATGGGCTGCGCTGATCGACGCCTGGGATCAGATCGTGTCCGTTTTTCGCGAAGAAATGAAAGCGGAAAAATCCGCTCCTCGCACTTACGACATGATGAACAAGGTGCTTGGGGATAGTTGAGGCGGATACTTTTCGAAATATGACCTTTGGGACGAAAAAAGATGGATTCTGTTGAGAAAGAATCACCTTGCGTGGTGCCGGAAATCATCCGGAATTACAAGCAAGGCGCGAAAAAGCCTACTGTCGCAGAGCAGCTTTTGTCGTGGCATCGCGAAAATTCCGTTGACAACAATTTTGGCGTCATCGTAAAAAATGCGGGGTTGATGAGGTCCATCATTCAGTACGAAAGCGATCGCAAAAGTGCGCGCCAATCCGCCGGGCATCCGCACAAGCGGATCTTCGATATCGAGCCGCTTCCTGGGCTTGTTACGCATATGCGCATGGAGCCGAGGCGGGTTCGGGTGGGGCGAAAGTGGGTTTTGCAATACGGCATGATGCAGGGGACTTTCCGTATCCGCGTTACCGAATCTCTGCACATTTTCATCGTCACATGGGGCATGTCGCCAAAAGACATGTCAGAAATGGCAATTGGGCCGCAAAAGGCATTCGACATCCTGCACGAGCGGCTGGAAACAAAACGAAAGCGATTGATCGTCAGTGCGCCGCCAAGAGGCGTGTGGAGCATGGATTACATTCACAGGCAGAATGGTGCGCCTATCGTGCATTTTGTCAAAAAGAAATTCGATGCGGAAAATATGCTGCGCTTCAAAAATCACCCGATGTTCGGCGCGGTCGCAGAAGATATGCAGGCATTCTTTTCGAATATCGAGTGGTATACGCGCTATGCTCAACCGGGAATGCGGAAAGTGCTGATGACAGGGGCGCCCGGAACGGGCAAGACATCGATCGCCATGGCGCTGGCCGCCATGCATCACGATAAATTTCTTGTGGTGTATGCGAACACAAGCGATGACGTGATCCAGGCATCGGAACTTGCGGCGGCAAAATCGAGACCGACAATCATCGTCGCCGAAGAAATCGATATGCTGAAGCAGCCTACCGGGTTCGTGCTGAACTGGCTGGACGGGTCCGAGACGCCGCGCAACACCGCTGGAACCTATCTCATCACCACTACCAATTACCCGCGAAAGATCGATCCGCGTATTCTCAAGCGCCCCGGGCGAATTGATCGGGCATTCAGGGTTGGGGCGTTGCGGTCCAGGGACTGTGCAAAAATCGCTCTTTCGTACATCGGAGAAGACGGCGCCGACATAGACGTGCGCGAACTCGGGCGGGCGCTCGACCGGACAACGCCGGCTGAAATCAAGGAGATCGTCGGCTTGTCTCTCCGGGCGATATCCCCTGGACAAAGCCTTTCAGTAGAAATTATCGCCTCCGTGCGCGAGGGGTTGAAGCGGACTCTGATGGATGTTGCCAGTTATGCTGACGACGATCCGGAAACAAGGGAAGAGCTTCACAAAAGCCTTGGTCCGATGGATGACGATCTGTTCGAGGAGCGCCATTGACAGTTTACGTTGACGACATGAGGGCGAAATATCGACGAATGATTATGTGCCACATGATTGCCGATACCGATGAAGAGTTGCGAACCATGGCGCAAAAGATTGGGGTGCGGCAGAAGTGGCACCAGGGCGATCACTTCGATATTTGCCTTGAAATGAGAGCTAGGGCTGTATCTCTGGGTGCTGTCGAAATTACGCACAGACAGTGCGCCGCAATGAATTTTGCTCGAAAGCTCACTGGCGTTCTTGGCGACCCAGAAGGCGCTGAGCGCAGGATGCTGGATCTGGTAAAGAAAAAACGGCAAGGACTTTGAACATAAGCCAAGCTGCTGTTGCAAGGAATAACCGGGAGGGTGAGCATGTGGATTGTTGAGCTTTACGATGGTTGTTGGTTTGCGCCATGGGACGGCGATCCGGGCAGGACGCTGGTCCGCGAAAGCGCAGAACAATTCAAGAGCAAAGCGGCGGCTAAGCGTGCGCTTGATAGCGCAAAAAATGCTTATGGCAGCTTTAGAGATTTTTCGCAAGCGAAGATTATCCCAGCTTCTGAAAAGTTGGCAGCAAAGGCAAATAACGTGCTTGCCGATGAGAACAGGACTCTGAAACGCAGGATATCCAAGCTTGAGGATGAACTTGCTGACATGGAGGCGCAGATCGCTCTTTATCGGAGCGATGTCGAGCGGATATGGGAGCTTATGCCGGAGATGAGAGGCGCGGAAGCTTCTTATGAAATTCATGAAGCGGTTTCGGAGAAGCTTTTGCAGGCACAAAAGTGCATTGCCGCGCTGGAGAATGAGCGTGACGACGCCATGTCCACGGTCGCCGCTATCCACTGTAGGTTAAAATTCGGCGGAGAGATTACTGTTGGCACACGCCCGGCTCTCATACAAACTTGCGAAGAAAGCATTCCCAGGCTTGCTGAGATTGGGGTTCAAACTACACGATAATAAGGCCGCGATACGCGGCTGCGAAGTCGTCTCGATCATGTTTGCGCATGATCGAGCAAGTCTGACTGATCGGGTCGGTGGCTTTGAAAGAGGATTTTCAAAGATTGGGGAGCTTTGAAAGAAATTCCGCAAAAATTTTCAGAGCCAGCCTCGCGGCACAAGTCACTCAGCCTTGCCAACGCCTGCTGATTAACCTGAGCCCAGGGTGCTGATCGGTCAGCAGCAGAAACAGTTCCTATGTCGCCAGCGGGGGCGGGCGTTTGAAATTGCGCTTGATTAGTCTGGGTGGTATGCTGTGGTTACGTCGTCAACACAAAAACTTGACATTCCGTGTTGGCGTGATTACAATGTAACTATGACTGGAAAGATGAAACTACGGAAAATCGGTAATTCGCTCGGGACCACGTTCAGCCGTGAACTACTGCAAAAGGCGGGGCTCACTGGCGACGAGGAACTTGAGGTCATCACCGCGCACGGAGAGATCACTTTGCGCAAAAGAAGCGGAGTGCCCGTCGAGTTCAGCGAAGCCGAAGCGCAAGCGCTGGCCTCCGGAGAGTACGATACTGAGGCTGGTCAATCCGCCCTGGACAAGGTGCGGAAGGCCGTGGAATAAGGACAAAAAGGAAAGGCGCGTATGTTTACTTTGATCGACAAGCTGGTAACGAAAGAAGGCTTTGCATTGCAGGCATGGGATGACCGCTACAGCAAAGGCGTTTGGGCGGCACTTGCGCCAAGCGAAAATGCGCTGGATATTGTACGGGATTTATCCAGCGCGGGCGATTTGGACATGATCCCCGCAACCGACTTTATTCTGGATACCAAGTGGTTTCCAGCCGTCACCGGACGGACATTGATTGATGCCATGACCGAACTCGAACAGCGGCTTGCTTTGTTGCCGCCAGAGCAACTTGCACACACTTCCGATTGGGCTGGCAGCGTATATGGCGCATTGGATTATCTTTGCCGTGCAAATCACCAATGTAAAGGCTACGGTGCGATGGATGGTAAGCTCCAGCCGCTCCCAAAAGAATATAACGGCGAAATGCCATCAAACTTTTAAGGGAAAGGATCAATCATGAAAGAAAATACCAGCCAGTACCGCACGGGAAGTCTTTTGTCAGATGTCGCTGTTCTGTTCCTTTTGATCATTCTTGGAACTGTCGCCGTGGTATGGCTTTCGACACTGACCATCAAGGATTTCCATTCGGTCGAAAACAAATTCTCTGCCGTATCATTCTTGATCATGAGTACAGCAGGAGCGGTTTTATGCCTCAAGGCGAACGAGAAGTTTTCTGAAATGCCGATCAGCAAACGTGCCAAGCGAGTAAGGATCGTGATTGCTGTTCTTCTTCTGGTAGTGGTGATCCCAACCGGCATGTCTTACCTGACGCAATACACGATGGATCAGTTGTATCCAGTATTGCACACTTTGCTGGGAAATAATGTATCCAGATGAAATCGATCCGCAAGGGCCTTTTACGGTGGAACGTGAAGACGAGCCCGGACAATGGGTCGAAATGGCAACAGCCTCTTCATACGGGAGAGCGGTAGCCATCGCGCACGATGCGCACCGTCGAGTACGCAATGCGGCTGGGAAAGTGGTTTTTCCTTGCGATGATCAAACCGAATAACTGATAGGAGCAAAGTAATCATGGGATTTCGACAAGCAGACACTTTCGTGAAGGTGCATTTCGGTGGATGGCGCACCTGCTTCTTGATCCTGGTAAGCAGCATTCCAGCCTTCGCCTTCGGGGACTGGCTGTCCAATCATTTCCTCTGACCGGAGAAGTCAACATGTTTATCGATACTCCCCATAACACATTGAAGATAGCTTCCCTTGAGGATGGCATCACGGATGATGGGCGGCATTATCTGCTTCGCATGAGACAGGATGACTCGACCTTCTTTTTGCAGAACCGAAATGTGATGCCGTCATTGCAAAATTACACCGATGCTGCCTCGTTCCTGTCAGAAATCACGGGGTTGAAGTTCGATGCCGATTCAGCTTCGGCGATCTTGTCCCTGTATCCGCAGGTTCGCATCAAGCTTGCAAAACACAATGGCATTGGCAATACCGATGTCCGCCACGAACTATCTTTCGCTGCCTCTCATTTTTTCCTTGGCTGCACTTGGCCGACCTATGGCGACAAGGTAAATATCGATGCTTTCGTTGCCTTACTGCAAGCTCAAGGTGCAAAAATGGGCTTTCAGCGGCTTGTTGTTACAGCGTGATCGGAAAGGATTGCCTGAAATGTTAAGCGAAGAGCGGATAGAAGAATTGGCGTGGGTGGCCAGAAGCGCAGGTCCGGATGTGGTTGAGTTGGTAAGGGAAAGCATCCGTACAGCGGCGCGAGAGTCTGCTGAAATCGGAATGCGCGGATTGGCTCATGAGGGCATGCCTGAGTTGCCGTGCGGAATTGTGCAACACCCGAAATTGGGTGAACTCTATGATCGTTTGCAGGTGCATCAGTACGCGGTTAAGCACTGTGAAAAGTTGTGCGCAATGCTGCTGCAAGACTAACGGAAAGGTGTACGGAATGCTGCACTACCTTGCGTCCCCTTATAACCATCCTGATCCGGCGATCATGGAGTCGCGGCGTGTTGCTGCTTGCCGCAAAGCGGGTGAGTTAATCGGCGTTGGAGTTGCTGTACTGTCTCCGATCGCGCACAACGTCGCTGTCATCCGTGAGGCTGGCGGAGAAACTGGATGGGATCGCTGGCAAGCACAAGATTTGGCGATGCTCGGTGCCTGCAAGAAGGTTCTGGTGCTGAGATTGCCTGGGTGGGAGTCATCGAAAGGCGTAGCCGCAGAAGTCGCGGCGGCAGAGAAAATTGGTATCCCGGTCGAGTACATCGACCAATAGCGGAAAGGCGTTTAATGCTTGATTATAGCCAAGAATATTGCGCCGCACTAGAGGCCCTTGGCAAAGGGCAAGTGGCGCGCCGTACTTGTTGGAAAAAAGGAAAGCGCATACGGACCAGAGGGCGGATATTGGCGCAAGCCAAGCAGGATTTGCAGATGCTGGGTAAAACAAGCTAATTAGAAAGGTTGGCATGACTCGCTCAACAGAAGCTGTATCAATCAAGGCCGCGCAAAAGCCACATAGATGTGATTGGTGTGCCGAACATATTGATGTCGGCCAGCCGTATAGCCGTTATCGTTGGTACGGCAATGGCGATGCCGTTACAGTAAAAATGCACCCGGAGTGCCTAACGGCTATGCACGAACTATCCAGGCTTGAGGGTGGCGAAATCGAGTTCTCACCGGGCGATAGTCCGCGTGGATGTTGCTGCGGCCATGATCGAGGTTGTACGAAATGTGCCGCGAAAAAACTTGCGGCCTAATTCAAGGGAAAGGTTGCGAGCAATGGTATTCAGGGTGGCAAAAGTTCAGCAGTCAGATTTCATCATTGCGCATCACGTTGCGATGGGCGGCATCGACTTTACTCAGCCGTGGACGCGCTGTATTGCCCGTAAGTATTCAAAATGCGAAATTTCTGGTGTCGAGATTGAGCCTGGTGATGCAGTGTTTCGTCCGGTGACGAACGCTAGAAACCGGATGTGCCGTGTACTGGCGTCTGAAGTGGATAGGCTGACGGGCTTTGATTTGTGGTATTCGGAGCTTGAGGGTATCGCCGCAAGCAAGTCGATTTCAGTTGCGGATCGTGATGCGTGGTTTGATCCGTTCCAAAGAGGCTTATCGCCAGCAGATGCGATAAGCGAAGAGTATCTCCAAACGATTGGAAAGGGCAATACATGCTAACTAAAAATCAAGCCTTGTCGATGTTGAGGTTGCAGGCTCAGATGAACGCCAAGGTCAACCCTGAATGGCTCACAGCCGGATATCGCTTCCTGCTCGCCGTCGTGATCGAAGGCGCTGAAGCCATCGAGCACCATGGCTGGAAGTGGTGGAAAGCACAGAGCAAAGACATGGCGCAGCTTCAGATGGAACTCATCGATATCTGGCACTTCACGCTGTCTGCGGTGTTGGTCGCCAATGATGGTGATCTCGATGTGTCGGCAGATGATCTGATGACTCGTTCGCTTTCAGCCCCCGTGGTGGAATTCGATGGCGATGCTTATGTCATAAGCCGTCTGGACACCGTATCCAAGCTGGAATTCCTGATCGGACTGTCGGTAGCACGACGAATCAGCCTGCCACTTTTCGAGGCTTTACTGCATGACTGCGGCATGACCTGGGGCGATCTGTACCGCCAATACGTCGGCAAGAACGTCCTCAACTTTTTCCGCCAGGACAACGGCTACAAGGATGGCACCTATCGCAAGGAGTGGGACGGGCGTGAAGATAATGAACACCTGGTCGAAATTCTCGCGGAACTGGATGCTGACGACGTTGAATTTCGGGATCGGCTGTACTCGAAGTTGGCGGAGAGGTACGTCGCCACTGCTTGATCGATGGTCCAGCTCTCTTGATTTTGCTGGTTGAAGAGCGTATAATGCGACCATGCAAAAATATCTGGTGGAATAATGGCGCAGGATGGCGACAAAATTGTTTTTGAGTCCGTTATTCCACTCAAGAGGATTCATCAATTTCACGAAAAGATCAAAAAAATCCAGGCGGCGGCAAAGCGCCTTGGTTTCTCGCCATGGATTGTTGAAGAAGGCGATCCCGAATGGCGGCTGGTCACCATTAGCGACAAAGAAAGCCAGCGCAGTTACGATGTCGGGATTCAGGTTGTTCGCGTATCCATCAAGGGTGAGCCACCGGTAATTCATGGCTGGCGGTTTCTTGCCAAAATTGAGCATGGCGAGCATGGGAATCTGGTAAAAAGCTTCACAGATGACATTGATCGTTCGTGGCATTTTGCGGAACCGAATTGCGATCATTGCCATACGAGCAGGCTTCGCAACAATACTTACGTCATTCGCAAGGTTGACGGCTCTGACGCCAAACAGGTCGGCGGAAGTTGTTTGGGTGATTTCGTTGGCGAATTTTCAAGGGATCCTGAAGTTGTCATGTCCATGTATGGCGGGCTGCATGATGCCGCGAACGAATTTGATTTCGACCCGGACAGGATGGGGGGTGAAGATTGCGACGGAGTCCCGACGAGGCTCGTTGTCGCGGCAACGATCCAGGTCGTTACTGAAGATGGCGGATATATTTCCCGTGAAAAAGGCGAGTCGCTTGGCGCATTCAGTACCGCAGATGTTGTCAAGGATGCCTTCTGGAATAAAAGGACAAAATTTCGCCTCAATACGGATTACCTGACAAAAGCGGAAAAGATTATCGGGTGGCTGCAGTCGCAAGTTGAATCCGATTCCCTCTGGTTGCGCAATATCGCTGTTTTGGCTGGGCGTGATTTTGTTACGGTAAAGAACGTCGGGCTTCTTGCGTCTGGTTATGTTGCCTGGGAACGTTCTTTGATGCAGAAAGATCAGGATAGGCAAAGTAACTGGCTTGAGACCGAAGAAGGGCAGAAAGTTTCTGGCGTTATGCTGCTTGAGCGTGTAAGCAATTTCGATACGCAGTATGGAACAACGTACATCATGTCGTTCCGGGATGACGGCGGAAACAGGGTTGTCTGGAAAACCGGATCGCCCCCATGGGATTACCAGCTCGGGTTTCGCTATACGGTGTCCGGGACAGTGAAAAGCAAGGATTTGTATCGCGACGAAAAGCAAACTTCGCTTATTCGCGTCAAGCTTCTCGAACTGGAGCTTCTCGACATGAATACGCCTATTCCGGCATTCAAAAAACTGGCTGCCGCAGCCATGCCGGATACTCCGAACAGTTCCGGGCACACGCCATTATGCCGAGCGGTGTTCTGTCATGATGTTGAGCGTGCGCGCATATTATTGGATAACGGGGCGGATGTTAACCAAAAAAATCACGGTATTCCTCTGATTGCATATTCAACATCGGTTGAAATGGCTCAACTGTTTCTGGATCGCGGCGCGGACTCGTCCGTGCTCGATGCTGGGACGCTAAAAGAAATGCCGGAAGACGTAAGGGCGCTTTTTGTCGCGGACGAGGATGAGCTTATTGCCGAAGCGCTGCCGGATTCCCCGGCTTGCGCGATGTAATCAGAAGTCAATTGAGTAATCATGAACGAAGGAGGTTTTAATGGGTGATATCACAAATGCTGGCCGCGCCGAGGCGGCGATGAAATCCGTTGCGCTGTATGCATCCGATAGCGGGCTCGATATAAATTCGGAGCTCGATGATGCTGTTTCCGATCTTTTAGCGAATATCATGCATCTTTGCGATCAGAACCACCTCGATTTCGATGATTTGCTCTACAGAAGCAGGTTAAATCATGATGCTGAGGTTGATGAAGAGGAAGCGATTCATGCCGGGGTGGATGAGCATCATGCAAATGGTGAGCCTGATTTGAAAAGCCACGGTGATCCTGCACTTGAAACACAAGAACCTGCTGCGCTTCAAAATGGCGTCACCGTCTTCATGATCGCGGAGCGCAGCACAGGCGATGTAATGGAATTGCTGGCTTACAATGTCGAGGCGGCGCCTGATGGTTGGCGTCATTTTGAGGTCGCTTCGGAGCGAGCCGTAAATGATGGTTATGAGGTTATTCGAAGATTCGGCTCCAATGATCTCCTGGCCCGCCAGATTTTGGGGCAATCCAGGCTGTATGCCAGTGATTACCAGTATTTGAGTGAAGTTCCGGGATGCGCAGCATCGCTCGCGAACGAAGCCTCCGGGCAGGATGCCGAGGCTGTCGCGACCGAAGCGCCACGAATGTAAACGAGAACAGGGTACAGCCATGACTGCATATATTTTCGATACCGAGACAACAGGAAAAGACGATGGCGCGCAGCTTGTCGAAGCCGCCTACATCAAGTTCGACACGGACCTTGACGCTGACGGGGAATTCTTTGGGTATTCTCCGGTTGATCCGTGCTTTTCCATGCGTTACAAAGCATCTGTTCCGATTCAGTTTGGCGCGATGGCAACGCACCATATCACCGACGAGGATCTTGTCGATTGTCCGCCGAACAGCGAGTTTCAGCTTCCGCCGGACACCGAGTACATTATCGGGCACAACATCGACTATGACTGGAAAGTCATTGGTTCGCCTGTGCATATCAAGCGCATTGACACGTTGGCGCTTGCAAATGCGTTCTGGCGCGACTCGGACGCGCATACGCAAAGCGCCTGCATGTATCGGATCGATCGTGAGCTTGCCCGGAGTCTGACGAAAAACGCTCACGGCGCCCTGGCGGACGTACAGATGTGCGCCATCGTGCTGTCTCATATTTGCCGGGAATGGAAGATTCGGTCTGTCGACGAGCTTTACCAGTTGTCGGAGAAGGCGAGAATTCCGCAAACCATCTGGTTTGGGAAGCATGCCGGAGCGAACATCCAGGATATCCCGAAGGATTACAAGATGTGGTATCTCGGGCAGGCAAATACCGATCCCTATCTTGTCAAGGCGATGCGCGGCGAAGTTGGGATATCTGACGACATGGCGCGCGAATTGTCTGCCAGAAAAAACGCCGATCAGTTTGCATTAACCGCGCCCGCCTGAGCGCTTTGGCAAAGACGAAATCGTATAACGCAATCAAGCGATAACCCGGGGTGTCAAATGGGCGTGTATGTGTGCAATGTCAAGCATCTGGAAGTTCTTGTGAGTTTCGCTGTTCACGCGGGCGTCATTCATCGCGAGGATGCGCTGCAGGTAGCGAGAAAAATGTTCGATTGCAACATACATGGAGTCGCCAACAGATATCCGGATCTGTTTTTTCATCAATTGCCGGGGCAGGGAAATTTGCCCGCTGTGATTCTCGATGTCGATCTTGAAAGCTATGCAAAATCCGGGTTGCGCGGCATCGATATTTTCAAGATGGCGGACTGCATGGAACATCAGTCTGCCGGCGCATCCGGACTGGCGAGTTCCGGGACCGGGACCATCTTGAGTTCGATCCGGCAAAGGGCGGTTAATGCGGTCGATTTCATGGCGGTGAGAGAATCTGCTGAGTATCGCAGTGCGACCTGGTCATACAGCGAGCCGGAAGCTCCGGAAGTTGGCGTGATCGACGAGGCGTCTGCGGATGGATTCCGTTGCGCGTCCTAGATGGGGCTTGCCTGTGCGCCAAAAAATGCATGGCGTATAATCAAGCATGGGGAGGTTTAGGATTATGGAACCTATTGGAAAAATGCATGCTGAACATCAGGCAGCTTCCGCGAGACCCGGTGAATTGCCGGGGTTTCTTGCCGAAAGAGTTGCCAGATCTGTGCGCAGCGCAATGACCCGGTGCGCGATAAGCCATGCCATTCATGGCGGGGTGGATGTCAAAAACATGCCAACGCAAACTGAAAGCGCTGAAATTGAAAGTGAACGACAGAAAATATAACCTGATTGCTGCGGCGCTTGGGGCGGAGATACCGTACAAGTTTGTCATGGCGGTCGAGGTCGCTGCAATCCACGATGAGATGGTCCAGGTGTTCGGGGGGACGCCTGGGCTGCGCGATGCAGGGATGCTTGAGTCTGCAGTTGGCAGGCAGCTTCAGACTGCGACGTATGGCTGTTGTGATATCCCGAATATTGCGGCGTCGCTTGCTTTTGGGATTACTCAAAATCACGCTTTTCTGGATGGAAACAAGCGCACTGCATTTGGCGCCATGGTGGCTTTTCTGGACAAAAACGCGGTTGAGTTCGATTGCGATCCAGTCGAGGTTCAGCAGATATTTGTGGAGTTGGCGGCTGGAACCATAGGGGAGCCGGACATGGCTGAATGGGTCACTAGAATAACGGGTTTCTCCGACATATTTTCTCCAAAGATATCTTGACATAGTAACGAAGCATTACTATAATGCGTAACTGTGTCATCGAATCGCGGCGAATTCCGCGTAATTGCAATTCTTTAACTTCAAGGAGATTTTTGTATGTCCATCGGAAAATCCGATCTGTCCGAAATCCTCGCCGCCAAAACCGGCATCACGAAGGCCAAGAGTGCCGAAGTCCTCAATACCCTGATCGAAGAAATCCAGTCCAGCGTCGCTACCGGCAAGTCCGTCGTCATTCCCGGTTTCGGCACATTCGAAGCCAGGAAGCGCGAAGCCCGCGAAGGTCGCAACCCCGCGACTGGCGAAACCATCAAGATCTCGGCGAAGCTGGTCCCGGCATTCAAGCCCGGCGCCGGATTCAAGGCTGTCGTGGGCGGCAAGTAATCTCAAGCAATCCAGTGCATATATCCCGAGGGGCGCCCGATATCGTGTCGGGCGTTTTTTTTGAAATGGATAATACAGTTTTCGTATTTGGCAGCAACCTGCCTGGAATTCATGGCAAAGGCGCTGCCGCTCATGCTGCCAGGTGGTTTGGCGCTGCTCGCGGGGTTGGCGAAGGTCTGGCCGGGCAGTCTTACGCCATTCCGACAAAGCGCGCCCCGAGCGAATCGCTATCCCTGGACGAGGTCGCTCAGTCGGTCTGTCGGTTCAAAGAGTTTGCGCAGAGCAACCCGGATAGGCGGTTCTTGGTTACCCGGGTTGGGTGTGGGCTCGCCGGGTTTTCAGACAGGCAGATTGCTCCGTTGTTTCTGGACGCTCCTGAAAACTGCCTGTTGCCGGGAGTTTGGCTGCGCATGCGGGACGAAAAGATTGTGCGGCTCATTGTTGCGGGATCGAGATCGATCGTGGACAGTAATTTCGTTTTCGAGAAGCTGGACAGGTTGGTATCCGCGACACGTGTTTCCGAAGTGGTTTCCGGGCAGGCCAGAGGAGTCGATCGGATCGGGGAATCCTGGGCAAAGGCGCGCGGCATTCATGTTGTGGAGTTTCCTGCGCATTGGGATCGATTCGGCAAATCAGCAGGAATGGTTAGAAATGCCGAGATGGCCTGGTATGGAACGCATCTTGCGGCTTTTTGGGATGGGGTGAGCCCGGGGACGAAAGGGATGGTTGACCTTGCGACGCAAGGAGGGCTTGTTGTGAGAAAAGTGCTTGCCAAGAGGGGTGAGTGATGCGTCAACTTGTTGTTTTATTCATGTTGTTGCTGGCGTCGTGTACGAATCCGTCCGACCCGAGAAATTCGCTTGCCGGCGGAATGCTGACAACGATCGACAAGCTGGAAGCGTCCGGGCAGTTGCCAAAACTCGACCGCAGCGATAGCTTGTTCGGACCGGACGTCGACCATGATGGAATTCGAGATGATATCGACAAGTACATCGAGGTCATCGCGACGGAAAAGAAATACACGCGGCAGCAGACGATGGCGATGCGGCAGGTGGCGAAGTCCAAACAGCGTATTTTTACTCTGGATTTAAAGAACGGCGCTCAGGTAGCGGTAGTTTCTCATGAAGAGTTTAGAGCGCTGATGTGTCTGTTTTTCAGGCTTGGTGCGCCAGGGACTGCGGATGCCGCGCAGATTGCAAATTACATTGAAGCTATCACGTTTAACACAAAGAAACGGTTTGTTGTATATGCAAATTACGATGGCGCGCTGAGTGGCTCAGTCCTAAGCATGCCGGCAGAAGATGAAACAAGTTGTGATGAGTAAAAAATTCTTACTCATTGCGACTTTTTCGCTTTTCTCATGGGTGGGCGGTCCGTCGTATGCTGCGAGTTGTCATGGCGTAGTTGCTATTGGATATTTTAATGGTGTTCATGTTACACATTATGATGCAGAAGAATCATTGAAATACATTAAGTTGCACGAAGGCATCAAATCGGATTCTGGCGTAAAAATAGACTACCAGCTTTTTTACAATCAAACCAACGGTTGGCTAACCGATCTGGCTGAGGCGTATGCTCAGCGTATCAAAGAGCTTGGTGATAATTTCTCCGGTCATTATGAATACCTTTTTGATTTAATAAAAGGCGACGGGCCATCTTTGGATAAAGTTTCAAAGGCGTTTCCGGAATTTGCTGGATTTGCCAGGAAATTTGCGATTTATGCCAGCGAAAAAGCGCTTGCGGATCTCGCTGAGCAGGCGCGCCATCCGCCGACAAAGTTGGATTATGCTCAACATAGGGCGATAATCAACACAATTGTTGCCAGGCGCGAAAAAATGGTTTTTGTGGCGCATTCCCAAGGAAATCTGTTCGCAAATGTGGCCTATGCCTATGCCATGAAAATTTCAAGAACCCCGGTTCATGTCATTCATATTGCGCCGGCCTCGGTTAAGTTTCATGGCCCAAGAGTTCTCGCCGATAAGGATTTTGTGATAAATGATCTGCTGCGCCTGATGGGCGGCGTTCCGTCAAGCACAGCAATGATTCCGATGTATTTGGAACGTTTGCCGGGGGATAATGGGGGGCGAGATCCGTCCGGGCATGGCTTCGTTGAAATTTACCTCAACAACAGATTTGGCGAGTCTCCCGGGATTGCTCCATACGATCAAATCAAAACGTATATGGATGAATTTGTGAACGGGAAAGGACTTCATGGAGCATGGTCCGGCGAGCTTGTTCAGGAAAATCCGCGCTTAGTATTCCCGATCAAATTGAATTTCAGGGGAGTGCGTGGCGTCTCTGCAGCGCCCACGCATAACTGTCACGGGCGAATGAGACTGGTCAAGCAGAATGGCGATGTATTTGTTTATTCGAATCACAACATTGGATGCAGGAAGATTGTGACCGACACCATTGTAACGTTGCATCGCGATCGGCAAAACTTAAGTGGAAGCTGGGAGCCGATCTTTGCTTTTGGTAGTCATGTATCTGGTCACGCAGTGCTGAGAAAAGTTGCCGACGAATGCTCCGCAAGAGGAAAAAATGAGTCTTTTTGAAAAATGGCTTGAAGTTGAAACCCTGGACGGGGTTCCGATCTCCAGGGTGCTTGAAATGCTTAATGCCGAGTGCGGGACGCATTACAAGCACAACTGGGTTTCGCAGAACAGGAGCCGGGACAAGAATCTGCCGATCAGGGTGAGGCGATACATGCTGAGCAAGGTTTTGCCGGTTATTTTCGAAGAAATATCGGATGAAATAAAAGGGCTGTCTGATGATGACGCGCGAAGCGCGATAAGCGCGAAGTCTGTCGACCTGGTGTAGCATTGGCATTATTGCAAAATGCGCTCATGCGTCAATTCAGGTATAATAGCGTCACTTCAGAAAGGGTGGCATAAACACCGGCGCGGAAGTCAATCCACTTGACATAGTAACGGAGGATTACTATAATTGATCTCCTTGCTCAGGAGGATTCATGCCGAAAATTACAGCTTCCCATATCAAGGCCGCTTTGCGGATGAAATACGCGGCACCTCAATATGCCGTGCTGGAGGAAGTGCGAAATGCGACGGGGCGCCTGAAGAAACGTAACGGCAAGCAGCCGCGATACGCGGACATGCTCGCAATGGGGCTGTGGCCGTCAAGCGGCCTGGAAATTCTCGGGTTTGAGGTCAAGACATCGAGGGCGGACTGGCTGAAGGAAATCAGCGATGAAAAGAAGGCGGTCGCGGTTTCGCAGTTTTGCGACCGGTGGTACCTGGTGACGAATAGCGAAAAAATCGTGAAGGAAGGCGAGCTTCCGGATGGGTGGGGTTGGCTGGTTGTCGATGAGGATTATCGGGTTCGCGAGGTGATCCAGGCGCCCAGGCGCGATTCGGTTCAGATAACGAGGGAATTCCTGGCTTCGTTGATGCGAAATGCCACGACATCGAATCCGGACTATGTCAACGTGCAGTCAAGGATTATCGAGCAAAGGGAACTGAGCCGCCCTTTGCCTGTTTCTCGCGGTGCAATCAAGCTCGAAAAGAGGCGGGCGCTTGCGGTTTCTGCTGCGGCAAAGAAGCTCGCGGCGCGTCAGCAACATCTGGCATGTGCGTGATTTGGAAAATTTATGAGCCAATCGATTACTGATCTGTCTTCCGAAGATCTTCATCGGATTTTTGAAAAAATCGGACGGAATCTCAACCATCCGTCCAGGCTTGTCCTGATCGGTTCTTCGGTGGGCATGCTGCATGGTCAGCCTTCGAGAATGACCGAAGATGTCGATGTGTGGTCCCCGTCTTCCGTGATGGATTATGCCGACATGAAAGAGGCTTGCGAGAAAGCCGGCGTTCTGTTCGATCCGAAGGATGCGTGCGACGGCGCTTATCTGCAGCTTGTGCAGCCTGGCATTGTCCAGATCGGCAACTACAGGAAGGATGGCGAAATCAGGATTTCCGTTTACGGCAATCTGGAGGTCGCTCATCCGCCTGTCGAGAACGTGGTGGCCTCGAAATTGTTGAGAGCGGAAGAGCGGGATATTCAGGATGTAATGTTCCTGATGAAGAAGTTCGCCGTTCGAAAAGAGGATGTCGAGCGAGCGCTCGATAGCTTTCCGGAGCACCGCGCCGAGACGGCGAGGGAAAACCTGGTTTACCTCGACATTGCCATGGAGGTATGGGAAGAGGGAAAAGCCTCGGGCTGTCATCCATGACTCGTAAAGAGTGGATGGCAGCCCGCAAAACGTTGCTCCAGCCGCATGGCATTGCTCGCGCGGTATTCGAGCGCCGGGCCATGGACGCAAAACTGGCTGTTCGCCTTGCCGTGAACATTCCGTCCGATCTGGCATTGTCCGACCCGTCTCTGTTCAAGCGGTTGTCGGTAGCGGCAATGAGCGCAAGGCTGGCAGGGGAGGTGTGATGGACGCGAACGAAAAACTGCTGAGGGACAATGTGGAAGCCGCTTTGGATTTGTACAGCAAGTTTTCATACGAGCAGTCGGCATGGCTGCTCTATGAAGCCAGACTGAAGTTGGCGGAATACCTTAAAAGCAAGGACAGTCCAGATGATCCGGCTGCGCGCAAAATGAATGGCGATTTGGTTTTTGCTCCAAATCCGGTTTTTCGTCTCCGTATTGCGGATGCCTGGGCTTTGATTCGTTGTGGGTTTGCCGTCGCGTTTGGCAAGCCTGCGATTCTGCGGTTAAAGGGGAGCGGAAGCTGATGTTGCTTGTTGTGCTCAGTTTTCTCTTTGCACCTTCACTTGCCATGGTGGCGCTTGGTGGCAGTTTGTTGCTCAGCGTGGGGTTGGCGATGTGCGTCTTGAGTTGAAACGGGAGGAATTCATGATCGGTGATCACAGAAATGCATGCGAAGAATATCGAGCCATGATGGAACGTGCAATCGCGTATCGCGCTGCCTGGATGGAAGGCGCCGGTTCGCGCGTCAAACTTCTCGATGACTATTTCGATCTGGAGTCGAGACTTCCTCGCGGGGTATCGATGGACGAAGTCAACCCTGATTTATTTCAACGCGGCAAGACGGCTCTTGCTGCTTGCGATGCCTATAATCAGCAGATCGAGAGATTCCGTCGCGATCTTTTTGAGCTTCTTTCGAAAGCGCTTGCCGCTATCGGGGCGCATTACGGCGCAGCCATGGCTGTCGATGAAGGCAGCCTTTCAGACAGGTTTGCGAAGCATTGGCAAGCAGCCAATTTGTTTCGGCGAGACATGCTGGATGGCAAATTCATCGATGTGGATGCTTTTGATCAGGATGGACCGATGTTCAAATCGTTTGCCAATGCGGCAGGATATTTGTCCAGGAAGCATCTTGTTGCCGATTTGCTGAAGGCAGACGCGCAGGATGATATGAAGAGGGCGGCATGCCACGCACCGACCTAACAGTTTCCTTCGCTGAGAAGGATGAGGCCAAGCGACATGGGGCGCTATGGGATGGTGAGCGCAAAGTTTGGTATGTGCCAGATGGCATAGACGAGAGTGCCTTCTGGCGCTGGTTGCCGAGAGATCCGGATATCAGCGTTCGTTCAAGCAGCTATTTCATCGCTCAAACCACCAAGCCGTGTTGGAAATGCAGAGAACACACAAGCGTCTATGGCTTTATCCTGCCTGCAGGGCACGAAACGCTGGAACACGACGATGAGGATGGTGAGCAGGATGCGTGGTATCGGTATGATGAGCCAACCATCGTTCACTACGTCACCGATCTTCTGCCCGCCGTAGCGACACGCATCAAAGCGTTCTCGCGGCACCATTATCACGTCGATTTTAGCAAGACCACGCAAAGCTTGTACTGGATGAATCACTGCGAACACTGCGGCATGAAGCAGGGGGACTTTGAGATGTATTGCGAGCCACAGGGTGCATTCTTCCCGATGGATGAGCGTGCTGCCGCCATGATTGTTCTGCATGAATTTGTCGAATCGTTTGGTTGCAATGGCAGTACCGCTTACGGCGATCATTTTTTTGAATACATGCGGCGGGACTGACCATGCCAACCAACATCCTGAATCTCACGTAGCCGCAGCAACCATCATTAACCAGGCGCGTCAAATTTCCGTTGACTTCCTTTGAAAGTTTCGTATAATGCAATCATGCGTTGTTTTCATAGTGAGTATTATTGATTTAGGGGCGGCAATGAAAAGCATTTTTTACTCGGAAAGGTTTGCGGTTGAGGTGTTTTTTTCAAACGGGTGGTCCGATGCTCCGCATTGCTGGCGCAGTTACCTTTCGTACCCAGTCCGGTATGACCGGAATCCCGTGCAGACTACGGTTTCGATTTTTGGGTTTTTTTTCATCTGGTTCAGAGGTTACATCGATTAAGGGAAATTACAGGAGGAAGCATGTCATCAGTCATTTTTTTTGAAGCAAGACTGGCTTCGCCGCTGATTGTTCAGCCGGGGAGTTTGTGTCTTGAGTCTGTTTTGTCTGCTGCTGTCTATGAGCAGACCGGGAAGTTCGGCGATGATGCCATGCCGCATGTTCCGTTGGTGTTTTCGGATCATGCCGGGGTGCGCATTTATCACGCCAGCAGTATTTTGTTCGCGAAGCCGGTGTTTTATTCCAAGGAGACGATCATCAGGCGCCGCAGGCGCGAGGAAATCGGGCCTGACTATTATTCCGGAAAAAAAGTTCGCGCCTCAAAAAAGCCGAGCAAGACCAATCCTTGGTCGTGCGAGCAGGGGAATGGCGACTATAAGGCGCTCATGAACGATTACCGGGTTGTGAACGCCAGGTCTGTCGGCTGGTTTGCCGAAAGCGAAGATCCGGAGAAGGTTGCCGATATGATCATGTCGCTTTCCTGGATCGGCAAGCGTCGCGGGCAGGGGTTTGGACAGATTGACGCTGTGCTCGTCAGGGAGACGAAAGAGTCGTCGGCGCTGTTTGACGTTTCCGGCATGCCGCGCAGAGCAATTCCTGTTGACGCATACCTGGAGCTCTCCGGGGGCAATGGACTTGATGGCGTGCCAGTTGCCATGTCGAGGAATTATGCTCCTTCTGCATGGAGCAGGGAGCCGTTATTGTGCGCTGTTCCATCCGAGTGCGAAATTGAGGTTGAGGACATGCTCGCAGTCATCGATGAAGATGGCGAAGTTTTTTACGGATAAAGGGGGCGGGCAATGAATCAGCAGCAAGTTGAAGCAATGAAGTTCTGGCATGAGCGCATCGGGCGCTTCATGGGTGACGCAGAGTGGGACAAGTCCATTTCCTGCGCTTATCCGCTGATAACGAAAAATGGCGTAAAGCCTCAACGAATCGGGTCCGGCGCGCCTGCCGCAATCATGATTGACCAGCGGGAATCCATCCTGATCGAGCGAATTGCGCCTGAGCATCCTGTGGATGCCAGCGTAAGGATCGTCAATTCGTTCGACATGAAGAAATACAGCCTGATCAAAACTGTGCTGGAGTGGATGGTATCCCGCGATCGTATTTATCCGATGCTGGCAATGCTGCCTACCAAGCGCGGGATAGCCCCTTTCATGTCGCTGTCCGTCATGGAGTCCTGCGCGTCATTGATTGCCCCTGGCGATGTGCTGACTTTTGATGTCGACAGGATGCGGAATACTCGGGACGAGTTGCTTTCACTTGACAAGCCTCATGACTGGCGCGAGGCTGCGCGACTTCGGGCTGAGGTGGAAAATATGCCGATCGACGCTGACAGCATCGAGCGCAACGGTGTGATGAAAAAGTATCTGAAAATTTCCCAAAGCATTCCGGAATCCGTTTGGCTGCCAAAGCCCGGCACGTCGGATTACGACGTGCTTGGGAAGTTGATGATTCAAAAAGATGCCATGCCTTTGTGAGGAGATGAATATGAACGCAAATGAAATATCCATGCATGAAACTGTTTGCCTGATTGGAACGGCTGACAGGTATGTGGCGCACGCTGAAATTGATCGGCAATGGAAGGATTACCCAAGGAATGGTCAGCGGTTCTGGAAATACGGCATTGTCCAGATCGATGATTCGTCTTCCATCGGAATCATCAGAACCGACAATCCCGTGGTTGGTGACGGATGGCATGAGGTTAACGTCGATAACGTAGTTAGCGGAATAGTGCTCGCCGGCCCGAAGAAAGTTGCGCAGTATGGAGATTTCAGGCGATCCGGCGACCTGTTTTTTGAAGAGCGCCTGTCCAGATGCGGCAACCTGGCATCGCTTGAGGTAAGCGATGTTTTCACGGTCGCAATCAACAAGAATCGTAACAATTTCACGATGCCCGCGCGATTTGCCCGTTTCAGCCTGGATGCATTTGATCTGGCATCGGCCAGGCTGCTGATGCTTGATGGAATAGGCGGGGCCCGAGCTTTTGGGCTGGGCATGATTGTCCCGGAATTTTCGAAAGCATATCCGGTCGTTGAAACGGTGGCTTCTGTTTGTTTTTGAAATTGAAATTTCCCCATGAAACCATGGTGAATTTTGCAGATTTTTTCAGAAGTAACCAGCCGAAAGCGCAGGCGGTTCAACAGCTTGCGCGTCATCGGTTGGATGCACCCCTCGTTTGAGGGGTGGCTAGAACGAAAACAGACTGGACCGCCTTTCTGGATGCGTTGGATGCACCCCTCGTTTGAGGGGTGGCTAGAACCCGCGCCTCGTCCTGGTGACCCCTGACCTGGTTGGATGCACCCCTCGTTTGAGGGGTGGCTAGAACACATGGGCGTCAGGTGTGTAGTCATCAGCGGCTGGATGCACCCCTCGTTTGAGGGGTGGCTAGAACCAGACCGCAGGAATCCTGATGAATTTGCCGGTTGGATGCACCCTTCGTTTGAGGGGTGGCTAGAACAAAAGCGGCGCGAGTCCGTCGATCCTGCCGGTTGGATGCACCCTTCGTTTGAGGGGGTGGCTAGAACGTCATCCCGCCGCCGCCCCCCTCGGGTTGCGTTGGATGCACCCTTCGTTTGAGGGGTGGCTAGAACGCCGAATTCATGTCGCCGCCGTACTTGTGAGTTGGATGCACCCCTCGTTTGAGGGGTGGCTAGAACTCGAAGCCGGCGGCTGAGGTTACAATTGCTGCTGGATGCACCCCCCCTCGTTTGAGGGGTGGCTAGAACAGTTCACGGATAGACAAGGAAGGGTTCTTGGTTGGATGCACCCCTCGTTTGAGGGGTGGCTAGAACAGTTCACGGATAGACAAGGAAGGGTTCTTGGTTGGATGCACCCCTCGTTTGAGGGGTGGCTAGAACAGCCGGGCTTGCTTTATCGCTTCTGGCAGCGTTGGATGCACCCTTCGTTTGGGGGGTGGCCAGAACCCGAATAACAATGAGGCTGTGGATGTTCCTGTTGGATGCACCCCTCGTTTGAGGGGTGGCTAGAAAAACGCATGGACTGCAACGCTCAATGGTTCGTTGCATGCACCCTATCGCGGGGTGGCTGAAAAATCAAAGCCGCATAGTCATTGTGGTCAGCGCCCCGTGGAGGGGCGGATCGCGATTCTTGACAAGCTGTAAAAGAAACGTATAATACGATTACACGAATGTATTGTAGTGAGTTTTATTGCACCATTACTGGTGGCTGAAATTAGTGTGTTTTCTTGATGGCACAAGCACCCCGGCTCATGGAAGCCGAAATGCCCGGGGTGGAAAATATTCGGCTATTTTAACCTTCAAGGAGTTTTACGATGAATCAACCCAAGGCAACCTATCTTTTCGATGGCTATTTCAACGTACTGTCCCCGTTCGCGACCTGCTCGCCCGCTTTGTCCGAAAAATCCGGCAAGGGTGCGAATCTGATTCCGACATTTCGCGGCCCGAGCGGAGCCAGGATGTACATCCCGGGGCAAGGCATCCGCTCGAAGCTTCGTGGAGCGCTGACGCACGTTGCGGCAAAGTACCAGATCGAGCGAAAAGGGCGTCAGATTTCTCTGGAAGATGCGCAGTATCTCAGGATTGGCGGCGTCAAGCAGGAAGGGGCTGAAGCATCCATCAGCCCGGATGTGATGTCCGGCATGCTCGAAACCAACCCGCTGATTTCCCTGTTCGGCGCTTCCACGCCATGGGTGACGGGGAAGCTGATGTGCGGGCACGCGATCGATGTCGTCAATATCGGCGGCGGGTATGGCCCGATGTTGGTGGACGGCGTTCGCGCCGACCCGGTTCGCAGGGACCCTTCGTTGCTGACCTATCTCAACGACAGCGCGATCGATGACATGCGGGCTCTCGCAGAGAAGATCAAGGCTTCTTCCGGGGCCAAGCGGGAAATCAAGAAGCTGGAGCTTGCCATCAAAACAGCTAAGGATACCGAGGCGAAAATCGAGATGAAGTCCAAGCTCGAAGAAATGAAAAAGGCCGCCAAGGAAATCAATACCGTTTCCACTCAAATGCCGCTTCCCGGCTACAACGCCATTCCGCCTGGCGCGCGTCTCGAACACAAGATGAGGGTGCTTTCGGCGACAGAAATGGAACTTGGCGCCATTCTTGTCGCGATCGACGAGTTTGCGCGGCAGCCCGTTCTCGGAGCGCATATTGCGCACGGAAATGGCGAAATCGAGGCAAGCTGGGATGTCGCGGTCGGCGGGACGGGCGAGCGTCTCGGATCGGTTTCGATCAATCCTTACATGGGTATCGTGTTCTCCGATCCTTCCGGACTGCTGGCAAGTGCATTCAACAAGTTCAGGTCCGCGCTTGAAAGCGATGGCTTCAACTTCCAGTTCGACAAGGACATCATCCTGGCGAAAGAAAACGCAGAAGACAAAGGAGATGGCAATGAATAAGTTCAGTGGCGACGAGGTCAGGGCGCTTGTTGACCGGTTTGTCGATCTGTCGGCTGCCGAAGGACGTCCGCTTCGTCAACGGCAAAAGCTTTACATGCAGCGTTGGCTCGATGCCTTGATAACCAAGGAGCATGATTTTGAATCGGGCGGGCAGCGCACCGGTATCGTGCTCTCGGAAGCGGATACCGGACTGGGCAAAACGATGGGATATCTCATTCCCATGATGGCCTTTGCTTCGGTTACCGGGCTCAAATGCGCTGTTGCGACGTATGCGCATGTACTGCAAAAGCAGATCCTGAATGGCGATGTCGCCAGAATCAACCGATGGCTTGAAGCCTGCGGTCGTCCTGCGCTTGTTGTGAAGCAACGGGTCGGGCGTCAGGCATTTGTCTCCGTTGGTGCAATAGACAACCTGATTCACGATTTGCGCAATGACGATGCGTCGGCGCATGGCGACGCCATCGATTTCCTCAACAGGCTTGCAAAATGGGCCGGTTCCGTGGAAGTCGACGGCGCAATGGTTCCCGTGAATTCCGGGTTGATCGAAGATGCGATTTTCGATATCGGCGATGGCGCCGGGCTGCCTTATGGGATTTCGCCGCAATCGATCTGTCTCGCAGGCGACTCCCCGAAGGAAGACGCCGAAGCTTACCGGCTTCATGTGGCGGAAGCCGAAAGAGCGGATATCGAGCTTGTGACGCATCATCACCTGGCGGCGCGAGCGTTGTTCAGGGATAGGCAGAACAGCTATTCCGCGATCGTCATCGACGAATCCGACAGGTTGTCGAATGCCATCTCCAGCATGATGAACTTCAGTCTGTCGCTTACCCGCTTCGAGCGTCTTGTGAAGAAGTGCGGGATGACGGCAGTTGCCGAGAAAGTCTCGAAATTGATTCATGCGGTCAATTTGGTGGACAGGGAGTCTGAAAACAAAGCCGTTGCAATCATTGAGATGCGGAGGCATGAACAAGACTGGGTTATCGAAGCAGCAAAGAATTTGCTGGATGAGCTTTCTGTCATCAGGAACCGGAAGAGCATTGGCGCCGAGGCAAAGGCGATCAGCGATGAAATCAAGGACGCCAAGGAATTCCTGAAAAAGTTCATCAGAAGTTCGTCTGTGCGTGATGGCGATGACGACGAAGTCAGGAAGGGGAAGTCGCTGTGGGTTTCTGCGATTTCCTTTTCTCCGTCGCGCAAGCTTCCCTCTCTTGCGCTCATGCCGATGTATCCTGGCAGAATGCTATCCAGGTTGTGGACGAGCGATATGACGAATGTGCGCGCGGTGATGATGACAAGCGCAACGCTTGGGGTTCCCGGGTATCGCGGAGATGTTTACAAGGCATTCAAAAGCGTATCGAATGAGTTCGGGCTCGATATCGGCAGCGGGCGAGCCGATCTGTCGATGAACACGAGCCGTGAAAAGATTGCTTCGCGTCAGGAACCGATGTACTCATGCTGGGGGCAATATGAGCCGGAGCAATTCGGACTCATGAGCTTCGTGCTGCCCGATCCTGGCGCTCCGATCCCGGTCGTCGGGGTCGATGACGACAACCGGGCGGTGCTGGATGAAACCTGGATGAGCTATGCGGCATCCATGATTCTTGCTGCGGCGAAGAAAAAAGGGCGCACGCTGGTTCTGACAAGATCCTATCGGGACGGAGAAGCCCTGGGTACGTTGCTGGAATCGCTTGCCGCCGAAGGACGCCTGATTCTTCAGACGCGAGAAACGGGGCTGAAGCAATGCATGAAAATGTACGTCGAAAAAGATGATGCGATATGGATATCACCTTCTGCATGGGAGGGAATCGATCTTCCGGGGATGGTAAACAACCTGGTTATTTTCAGGTTGCCATTGTTGTCTCCGAATCCAGTGGAGCGCGCATTGCTGCGCGGGGTTGCAGGGTTGACGGAATCCAGCGTGGACAGCATTCTCTTTGCAAGAGGGGTACTCGCCTCCAAACGGCTTTTCAAGCAGGGAATCGGGCGGGGAATTCGCAGTCATGACGACAAGTGTCGCGTGTGGATTGCCGATCCGCGATTCCCTGTGCCGCTGCGGAACAGGAACCTGAGAAATGTCGATACGATCAATATCTGCCCTGTTCAGAAAGGGTATTTCTACGAGTCGATCCCGGAGCGTTTCCGCGCCGGGCTGACAAGCGAGACGCATTCGCCGGAGATATTCTGGATGAACAGAAAGGTTGCGAAAGCGGCCTGATTCAAAAAAATCGAAATTTTCCTATGAAAACCATGGTGAATTTTGCAGATTTTTTCAGAAGTAACCAGCCGAAAGCGCAGGCGGTTCAACAGCTTGCGCGTCATCGGCTGGATGCACCCCTCGTTTGAGGGGTGGCTAGAACTGCTGCAACGTCTCCCGCTTCTGCTCCTGCGCTGGATGCACCCCTCGTTTGAGGGGTGGCTAGAACCAATCTGGATGACGTACACAATATCATCCGGCTGGATGCACCCCTCGTTTGAGGGGTGGCTAGAACTGACCATCAAAATCGGCCTGAAAAGCACGTGCTGGATG
>Ga0315298_1000322_pt1 | contig 94427 bp, 89 predicted proteins | sample WHS_1_MG_FD_203077 | JGI IMG/M metagenome (GOLD analysis project Ga0315298, IMG submission 203077) | Extremophilic microbial mat communities from Washburn Hot Springs, YNP, Wyoming, USA - WHS_1_MG | ecosystem: Environmental > Aquatic > Thermal springs > Hot (42-90C) | place: USA: Wyoming...
CGATTCGCGAGTTGTAATCCTCTATGCATTTTCTTGCTGATGGATAATCTGTGGTGCCAAGGATTTTTTGAGCGGACCTATGTCCTTGTTATTCCACAACTTTATTTTTACAACTGTTAAAGATCAGCTTAATTCAGGTGGGAGGGGGAGAGGCTGTTTGCTGCTGGCGAGAAATATTAAAATTTTAGACGGTCAGTGGAAAAATATCTTGATCTGCCCAAAGAAAAATATGATAATTAGTCCCAAAATTTTCCTCGTTTTGCTCTACCAGCTTTTTTAAATCAATAAGGTTTTAGCAGGGGAATAGTATTCTATTTTCTCGTTTCTGCCGGGTAATAGTTATTCGATTATTGAAAAAAGATCGTTTATTTAGAGATCTCTCAATTTATTAAAAATAAATGAAATAGGAATTTAAGAGGCCGTAAAAAACCAATTAAAAAGAGGAGGGGGAAATGAAAAGAAACTTTTTAACGTTTATTTTAATTAGTTTTGTTTCTTTATTCATGTTGGCAAATCATTGCTTTGCTCAAGAAGCCAAAAGAAAAATAATTCGGTGGGGGAGTTCCAGGGCCGGAAGCGCAGGGTACGTTGTTCTTTTTGGAGTGGCCAAGATAGTAAATGATCGAGCACCAGAGCTCTACATCGAAGCAGTACCCACTGGTGGTTCCATTGCCTCGCAGAGAATGATGGGTAAAGGGGAATTAGATGGGTCCTATAGCGGCACTTGGAATTTATTAGACATGTACATGAATCGCGGGCCTTATGAAAAATCACCATATCCCCCCCAGGCCATCAAGCCATACCAGACCTGGTATACTTATCAAACCCAACAATTCGTGGCTACCAAAAGTGATAGAGCAGATATCAAAAGCTGGCGGGATTTAGCTGGGAAAAAAGTCTGTATTCCTTTCCCTGGGACAGCAGTTTTTGAAGTGCCCAAAGCAGCTTTTACCGCTATGGGTATTTGGGATAAAATGAAAGTGGTCGATTTAGCCCTTTCGGGAATTCCCGATGCCTTAAATATGGGAACAATCGATGCTGTGGTTAGCTATGCAAATGGGGGGGTTTTAGTCCCTTGGATGGCCGAGGTTGATTCGCGGTGCAAAATAAAAGTTGTCAACCCTGCTCCAGCAGATGAAGAGATAGTTAAAAAAGTTTCCGGATACGTAATTGGCCTCCTAGATGCCCAAAAGGTTTTTTCTCAAGACGTGGGGGTTGCCCAGGTTTTCACTATTTGCGACTATTATGGTTTCCACATTGGTAAAAATCTTTCTAAAGAACATGGATACAAATTATTTAAAATTCTAATTGAAAATGCCCAGGAAATAGAAAAAGTCCACGCCATGATGAAAGAGTATGCCCGTGATCCTTTAGGGATGCAAGTAAAAGCTATAGGAAGTATACCTAAAATCCCCGTGCATCCCGGAGTCGCTAAATACTTACAAGAGAAGGGGTTATGGCAAAAAGAGTGGATTGTGGGGGCCGAGTAATTTTTTATTCTGAGAGTTAAGGAAAGGACAAATTATTAAAAAGGCAAGGTTTATACAGGGAAAAAAATGAAATTCGTTAATTTGAGAAATATCTACCTTACATTAGTGATCCTTTACGTCTTGGGAATTATGGCCTTCGCCATATTAATGTTTGAACCTCGAGAAGAATTAATTTTGCTTTACCTTCCCTTCACCTATTCTTTGATCATATTGAACCCTGAGGGTAAGATATGGCGAAGGTCTACACAAAAGAGTTATAAATTTCTTCTCATCGGAGTTTGTTTGCTTATGGTCGCTACGGTGGTCTATTTTCGTTCTCAGTATAATTCCTTGTTATATGAAAGATTAGGAAATTATTCCCAGGCTGATTATTTCTTTAGCATCGGTCTTATTGTTCTGGCCTTTTTATTGACATGGGCTGATTATGGGGGGAGCATACCAATATTAGCTTTGATCGCTTTAAGTTACGCTCACTTTGGCCAATATTTTCCGGGCTTCCTTTATCATAATGGTATATCAATAGAAAGAATTATAGCCATATCAGCAACTGAATTTAATTCGGGCGATGGCGTTTTGGGGTCTCTTCCGCAAATTGGCATTACTTGGATTGCTATTTTCACCATCTTCGCCGGTTTAGCTTCTGGGTTTGGAATTTTAGAGTATATCATTAAGATTTCTTATAACATTTTCAAAAAGTTTAAATATGGGGTTCCGCAAATAGCCGTCATCTCCAGTATGATTTTTGGCATGTTTTCAGGAAGTGGGGCAGCTAATGTAGCTGGGACTGGGTCTTTTACCATACCTTTAATGAAGCGTTACCGAATGCCTCCGGCCATTGCCGGTGCTATTGAGTCGGTGGCTTCATCGGGGGGACAAGTTATGCCCCCCATAATGGGAGCAGCAGCATTCGTTATGGCGAGTTATTTAGGAAAATACTACTGGCAAATTGTGGTCGTAGGATTTTTGCCGGCCTTTATTTTTTACGCCTCTGTGGCTTTGGCTGTTTATATTTATTCTCGCCAATTCTTAGAAATACGGGCTGAGATAGCTACCGAGGAATTAAGTATGTCCCAAATGGCTAAAAGAGAAAAAATCCAAGGGCTACCTTTATTAGTGGCTATTTTAATGCTCATCATAATTATGAGTGTTTATTGGGTAGACGTTATGATTGCCGGGTTGGCCATGATTCTTGCTTTTTTAATTACCTGGATTATCACTCAAGTTTTAGCTTCACCCAATAAGATAGAAATAATGGAGCGTTTTATCTCCAATTTCCTAAGAGGAGCAAAAGAGGGAGCAGAAACTACTGCCTCTATTACTACCATGATGGCTTGCATTGGGATTATCGTAGCTGTTTTAGTTCAAACCGGACTCGCTCAAAAACTCTCTTTTACTATCGTAGATGTCGCTGGGGGCAATAAAGTATTTTTAATCCTCTTAGCCTCGGGATTGTGCATTTTGTTTGGAATGGCCGTTAGTACCGTAGCTGCCTACATTTTGACTGTAACTCTTGTTGCCCCGGTTTTAGCGAATATGGGGGTCTCTCCCTTGATAACTCACTTTTCTGTTTTCTATTTTGCTATGATGGGATTGATCACACCTCCAGTTGCTCCTTGCTGCGCTGTTGCTTCGGGAATAGCTAAAGAAAGTTTTCTTAAGATATGTTGGTATTCTCTAAAAATAGGGGGCCCTTTATTTATTCTTCCGTTGAGTTTCTTTTCTCAAGACGCCCTAATTATGCACGGCCCCCAAACCCTTTCTGCTTTTTTTACAGTAGCAATTGGTATGCCCGCTATAGTTTTAGGTATTAACCTTGGTTATTCAGGATTAAAATCTGTGGGCAAACGAATTATTTATCTGGGAACGGGTTTTTTTACTCTCTTTTATGCTAAATATCATTGGCTATTCTTCGGTATGGCTTTATGTGCTTTATTTATTTTTGTAGAAATCTATTGTCTCTATAAAGGAAAATATGATTACATCAAAAAAGTGGTATAGCCATTTATCCAATAATGATCAAAATAAAAGAACTCATGTTTGCTTGCCTAAGTAGAGAAATAAGCGCCAATTTAGGTAAAAACAGGAGTTGGGGATCCTTCGCCTATTAGAGTTTCTCGCCCAAATTTCCTCATATCCATTATTCCATCGCCAATTTTGGTTGGACTGTTCCTGCAGTTTTTGATGATAGCCCAGTTTCTTTGCTTTCCTTGCTGAGGGAAATCATAAAGAAACGGTAGAAGACGAGGCCAGGCTATTTTGAGAGCTCTGAAAAAATCGCTCGGGATGAAATTACGACATTGCAGCGCAAGCATGAAGCAGTCTGAAGCAGTCTGAAGCAGGCTGAAGCAGGCTGAAGCAGGCTGAAGCAGGCAGGAATCCAATATTTTCAAGGCATTTCTGGATTCTCGCTTGCGCGGGAGTTACCACAAAGTCGGTTTTTCAGAGATCTCATTTTAAAAACTTGACATTTTTAACCTAAACTTGTAATTATCATCAATAAAAAATACGAAATAAGAACATTTGATCCGGAGGTAAAATTATGGAAAAGCAGTATGTACGGTGTGAAATTGCCGAAGGAATTGCTTTGGTAACGATTGATAACCAGCCTGCTTTGAATGCTCTAAATAAGCCAACTCTTGACCAGTTGGATAAGATCTTTGATGACTTGGCCAAGAATGAGGAAGTGCAAGGGGTGATTATTACCGGAGCCGGGGAAAAATCTTTCGTTGCCGGAGCTGATATTTCGGAATTTACCCAAGTTAAAGGGTCAGAAGCGGCCGCTTTTATGGCTCGGGGCCAAAGAATCTTCGATAAAATTGAAGCTTTTGACCGCCCGGTAATTGCGGCCGTAAATGGATTTGCCTTGGGGGGAGGGAATGAACTGGCTATGTGTTGTGATATTCGCATAGCTGCTGAAAATGCCGTATTTGGACAACCAGAAGTGAACTTAGGTATCATCCCTGGCTATGGCGGGACGCAACGTTTACCCCGCCTTATTGGCCCAGGAAAAGCCAAAGAAATCATTTTCGCTGATGAGAGATTAAATGCCCAGGAAGCCTGGCGGGTGGGTTTAGTGGAGAGAGTCGTGCCCAAAGGGCAAGCGGTGGAAGAAGCGAAAAAACTGCTCAAAAAAATTATGGCCAAAGGGCCGATAGCTATTAGAATGGCCAAGAAAGCGATTAATGAGGGATTGAAAAAATCGTTGCGCGAAGGCTTGGATCTCGAAGCCGAATGTCAAGCTGTCTGCTTTAGCACCGAGGATAAGGATGAAGGGGCGCGGGCTTTCTTAGAGAAACGCCCCGCAAAATTTAAAGGGAAATGATTTTTCTATAAAAGGCGAATTCACCAAATAAGGGGTGAAGAGAAAAGCGCTTAGCGCCCAGCGCTAAGCCCTTGGCTAATAATTTGGGAAAGGAGAATAGTATGGAAGTAAAGAAGATTGCTGTATTAGGGGCGGGTTTAATGGGGGCAGGTATAGCTCAAGTAGCAGCAGAGACTGGTTTTCAGGTCTCTATGCGGGATATAGAAGATCGTTTCGTGCAGAATGGTTTGGCCAACATTCGCAAGAATTTAGATCGGGCAGTAAGCAAAGGGAAGATGACTAAAGAGCAGGCGGAAGTAATACTGTCTCGCCTTAAAGGTACGGTTGATTTGGCGGCGGCAGTAAAAGATGTGCAAGTGGTGATCGAAGCAGTAGTGGAGAATATGGAGCTCAAGAAACAAGTGTACAAAGAACTCGATCAGCTGTGTGCGCCAGAAGTAATTTTAGCTTCTAATACTTCTGGTCTTTCAATTACAGAGATTGCTTCCGTGACTAAGCGACCGGCCCAAGTAATCGGCATGCACTTTTTCAACCCTGTGCCCGTTATGAAATTGGTAGAGATAATTAAAGGACAGGCCACTTCTGAAGAAACTTATCAGCTTATTAAGTCTTTAGCGGAAAAGATGGGCAAAGATCCGATTACGGTTAATGAATCTCCAGGTTTTGCAGTTAACCGTATTTTAGTACCCATGATCAATGAGGCCATTTTCGTCTTGCAGGAAGGGGTAGCTTCGGCGGAAGATATTGATAAAGGAATGATGCTCGGAGCCAATCATCCCATAGGTCCTTTAGCTTTGGCTGATTTAGTCGGCTTAGATACGCTTTTGATGGTGCAGGAGAATCTTTACAAGGAATTTGGAGATTCTAAGTATAGACCCTGTCCTCTCCTGCGTAAAATGGTGCGGGCTGGCCACTTGGGCCGAAAGACCGGCAAGGGCTTTTATGAATATACCAAATGATTTTTGATGGCGAGCGCTGCAGAATTCCTGGCCCAAAAAGCTATCCAGGAAATTGAAAAATGGCTAAGAGAGGAGGGGGCCTTTGCCCCTCCTCGATTAGCTATTAAATTTTGTGGTGGTTGTAATCCTGCTTACGAACGTGGTGATGTTGCTCAAATAATCAAGGAAAGCCTACCCAACGTAAGGTGGGTTTCCGCAGATGCCGAAGCTGATCTGTTAATAATTATAAATGGGTGCAATTCCAGTTGTGCCCAAAGGCCAGAAATTGAAGAAAAAGGGCGCTTTTGCTTAGCCATAAGAGAAGATGGCGTTTCGAAAATTTACCGATCGAAGGGTTAAATTATCTCCTTAGCCCAACTTTGCAGGGGAGGCGTCTATGGAGCGAGATTATTTGTTAGAATTGGAGCGGGCCCGGCAGGCCTGGGAGAAAGAGTGTTATCCTTCTGGGGCAAGAGATCAAGGAGAACGTTTGCCGCGCTTCTCCACTATTTCAGATTTAGAGATAAAGGCCCTTTATACTCCGCAGGATACTTCTAATTTAGATTATTTACGCGACCTAAGCTTCCCGGGACAATATCCTTTTACGCGAGGAATTCAGCCTTCTATGTATCGGGGGCGTTTATGGACGATGCGCATGTTTTCGGGGTTTGGCAGTGCTGAGGATACTAACCGCCGTTACAAATATCTTTTATCCCAGGGACAGACCGGACTTTCGGTTGCTTTTCATTATCCCACTTTGATGGGCTATGATTCAGATAGCCCTATGGCTCGAGGAGAAATAGGCAGATGCGGGGTAGCCATAGATACTTTAAAAGATATGGAGATTCTTTTTGACGGTATTCCCTTGGATAAGGTGACTACTTCCATGACTATAAACCCTCCCGCGGCTATTCTTTTAGCCATGTACATTGCCGTAGCGGAAAAACAAGGGGTGAGCAAGAAAGCTATTGGTGGAACAATTCAGAATGACATGCTCAAGGAGTTTATTGCCCAGAAGACCTTTATGCTGCCCCCCCGGCCTTCCTTGCGGATTATCGTGGATACTGTAGAATATTGTACGAAAGAAGTCCCCCGGTGGAACACCATCAGCATTAGCGGCTATCATATTCGTGAGGCAGGGTCCACAGCCGTGCAGGAGTTGGCTTTTACTTTGGCTGACGGAATTTGTTATGTGGAAGCGTGCTTAGAAAGAGGGATGAAGGTCGATGACTTTGCCCCCCGCTTATCTTTCTTTTTCAATTCCCATATTGATTTTTTTGAAGAGATTGGCAAATTTCGGGCCGCCCGGCGCCTTTGGGCGCGTATAATGAAGGAACGTTTCCAGGCAAAGAATCCCCGTTCTTGGATGCTGCGCTTTCATACCCAGACGGCTGGTTGTTCTTTGACTGCCCAACAGCCTTATAATAATATCGTACGTACCACCATTGAGGCCTTGGCCGCTGTCTTAGGGGGAACGCAATCCTTGCATACAAATTCTTTAGATGAAGTTTATGCTGTGCCGACGGAAGAGGCGGCTACTATTGCCTTGCGGACGCAGCAGATCATAGCCGAAGAGACGGGCGTAGCTAATACCATCGATCCTTTAGGGGGCTCTTACTTCGTGGAAGCCCTGACTAATAAAATGGAAGAGGAAGCCTGGAAGTATATCCAGAAAATAGATGAACTCGGCGGCATGATCAAGGCCATTGAACTTGGCTACCCCCAGCAAGAGATTGCCAATGCCGCTTATACCTATCAAAAGCAGTTGGAAAGGAAAGAAAAGATTGTCGTTGGGGTTAATAAGTATCAGATGGCCGAAGCAAAGCCCATTGAATATCTAAAAATTGATCCGGAGGTGGAAAGGCGGCAGTTAAATCGATTGCAAGAAGTCAGGCGGACGCGCCATAATACTAAAGTAAAATCTTGTCTTAATGATTTGCGGCGAGCTGCTCAAGGGACCGAGAATTTGATGCCCTATATATTGGCGGCAGTAAAGGAATACGCCACTTTGCAGGAAATCTGTGATGTATTCAGGGAAGTTTTTGGAGTTTATCGTGATCCGGGAATGTTCTAAAATTACTGCCGAGGTATCTTTTTCACCGCAGAGTATGGGAAAAACGCAGAGAAGTTTAAAGTTTTTAAAATATCTGTGGCCAAGGCTACTAACCAAATACAAAAGGGGAAGCTATTATTTTTAATATCCTCGGCAATTTGGCCGTGCTCTGGGATAAAAATATTTGAGGTAAACAAAGATGGAAAGGAAGGTAAGGATTTTAATTGCCAAGCCCGGCTTAGATGGTCATGACCGCGGAGCTAAAGTAGTGGCCCGGGCTCTGCGCGATGGCGGGTTTGAAGTTGTTTATACTGGCCTACACCAAACTCCGGAACAGATAGTTAATGCTGCTATTCAAGAAGATGTGGAGGCCATCGGCATGAGTATTCTCTCTGGGGCGCATAATTATCTCTTCCCACGCGTCTTAGAACTTTTGAAAGAAAACCAAGCCGAAGATATTAAAGTCTTCGGCGGCGGAATAATTCCGCCGGAAGATATTCCTTTTTTAAAAGAAAAGGGAGTGGCCGCCATTTTTACTCCCGGAACTTCCACAGAAGATATAATTAGCTGGGTTAAAGAAAATATAAAACCTAAAAATTGATGAATTTTTAAATTGCCTAACTATGATTACTGCATGGACACGCAACAGACTTAAACTAGTTTTTTATTTTCTGCTATTAATTTTTTGCTCGGTTAGCCTTCTGAGCAACTGTGCCTGGGGGCCCAAAAAAGATATGCAGAAGTCGCCCCAAGAAATGTACAATGAAGGCCTAAAATTATTAAATAAAAAGAAATATGAAAGAGCTGCGGAAGCATTTCAAAAATTAAAGGAAGAGCACCCTTTGAGTTCTTATACTCCCTTAGCTGAGCTGCGTATTGCTGATGCCCTTTTCTTTAATAAAAGCTATGCTGAGGCCGTAAACCAATATGAAGAGTTTAGAAAGTTGCATCCTTTGCATCCGGAAGTGCCCTATGCTATTTATCAGATAGGCATGTGTTATTTTAAACAAATGCTTTCGGTAGATCGAGACCAGACGGCCACGGAAAAAGCCTTAGAACAATTTCGATACCTCATGGAAAATTTCCCGCAAAGCCCCCATACCCCTGCGGCGCGTGAGAAAGTCCAGGTTTGTCGGCGTCAACTCGCCGAGCATGAATATTATATTGGTCACTTTTACTTCCGCATGAAAAAGTACCGCGCCGCCTTGGGCAGGTTTGAAAAGATATTGCAAACCTTTCCTGATTTAGGATATGAAGAAAAACTTAAGCCGCTAATCGCTAAATGCCAAGCAGAAATAGCTAAAATAGAAGAAAAGGAGCAGAAAAAAGAAAAAGGGGGCTAAAATCTTTTTAAATTAAAGCGTAAATCTCTTGGAGAGCTGCGGGGAGTCCTTCCACTTTAGGTCCACCTGCCTGGGCCAAATCGGGGCGCCCGCCACCGCTTCCGCCCACATGTTCCGCAATTTTCTTTATTATTTGATGGGCCGGGTATTTTTCTTGGAGATCTTTAGTTACGGCGCAAAGAAGCATTACTTTCCCATCTCCCTGAGCACCTAAAAGAATAATTCCGGATTTAATTTGCCCCTTCAAAAGATCAGCTAATTCCCGCAACTCTTTGGGATTTTTAGCTTCGACCGTAGTGGCCAGAACTTGGACGCCCTTTACTTTTTTAGCTGCGGAGATCAATTCTTTAGATTGGTTAGTGGAAATTTTAGCCTTAAGAGCTTGCAGAGCTCGCTCTGTTTCTTTTTGTTCTTTGATGAAGCGGTGCACTTTCTCGGCCACTTCACCAGGCCTGGCTTTAAGAGCGGTGGCTATAGTGCGCAGTTCTTTTTCCTCTCTTTTAATCGCTTTCCAGGCTTCTTCGCCCGTAACTGCTTCTATGCGCCGCACGCCCGCAGCCACTCCGGTTTCGGCGATGATCTTGAATAAACCTATATCTCCGCTTCTCCGGGTATGTGTTCCGCCGCAAAGCTCGGCGCTCACTTCGCCCACTTGCACTAAACGTACTATATCGCCGTATTTTTCCCCAAATAAGGCCATAGCTCCCCGCTGAATAGCCTCCCGATAAGGAAGAAAAGACACACAGACCTCTATGTTCTGGCGGATGCGGGAATTAACAATTTCTTCGACTTGGTCTATTTCTTCTGGGGTTAAGGGAGAAAAATGGGTAAAATCAAAGCGCAGGCGATCCGGGGTGACTAAAGATCCAGCTTGTTTGACGTGATCACCTAAAACTTGTCTCAAAGCCGCCTGGAGCAGGTGCGTAGCTGTATGATTCGAGGCTGTTCTTTGCCTAGTTTGGGCATTTACCTGCAGAGTGAGCAAATCTCCCTGGTGCACAACGCCTTTCTTAATCACCCCGCGGTGTACGATAATCTCCGGGAGAGGGCGCAGGCATCTCTTTACCTCCATAAGAAACCCATTATGTTGCAATAGACCCTGGTCGCCTTCTTGTCCCCCGGCTTCTCCATAAAAAGGAGTTCGATCGGTGATTATCTCCACTTCCTCTCCAGCCCGAGCCTCTTTCACTTCCCGCTCCTCCTTGAGGATCTTCAGTACCCGTCCTTCAGCTACGAGTTGATCATAACCAACAAATTCGGTTTTCAGATTTTGCGCAGCCAAAGTTCTATAAATTTCAGCCAAAGCTTCTTCTCCAGAGCCCTTCCAGTGTTCGCGTGCTCGCGCCCTTTGGTTAGCCATGGCCTGTTCAAAACCCTGGTGGTCTAAGCGGAACCCCTCATCGCGGGCCATTTCTTCAGTTAAATCAACAGGAAAGCCGTAGGTATCATAAAGTCTAAAAATGAATTCGCCAGGGATGATTTGCTGACCTTGGCTCTTGAACTTTTTGACTTCCTCGGACCAGAGGCGCAGGCCATTATTCAAAGTTTCCAAGAAACGCTCTTCTTCTCTAAAAATGACGTTTTTGATCATTTGTCGGTTAGAAGTTAATTCTGGGTAAGCCTCTTCCATAAGAGCGATTACGTCATCCGTGAGTCGGTAAAGGAAGGTCTCCTGGATGCCTAACTTTTGGCCATGGCGCATAGCCCGACGCATAATGCGTCTCAACACGTATCCCCGACCTTCGTTAGCTGGCAATACTCCATCGCTAATCAAAAAAGTAGCGGCGCGAATATGGTCGGCGATGACCCGGAAGGAGATTCCCGCGGCAGAGGCGGCTAGGTATTTTCGGCCACAAATCCTTTCTAAAGAACGGAGGAGAGGGAGAAAGAGGTCCGTATCGTAATTGCTCTCTACCCCTTGGACGACCGCCGTGATTCTCTCCAAGCCCATTCCTGTATCGATGCTGGGGCGAGGTAGAGGAACAATTTGGCCATCCGCGAAGCGTTCAAATTGCATAAAGACTAAATTCCAAAGTTCTAAATAACGGTCGCAGTCACAACCGAGAGAACATTCTGGACGTCGACAACCGATGTGCGGGCCTTGGTCAATAACGATCTCCGAACAAGGACCACAAGGCCCCGTATCGCCCATCTGCCAAAAATTATCTTTGCTGGGGAAAGCTTTGATCCGCTCCCGGGGCACAAATTGGCGCCAAATTTCTTGAGCTTCTTCATCGAGACCTATGCCCAGGGCAGGGTCGCCTTCATGAATGGTCACCCACAGCTTTTCGGCCGGTAATTTTAAATAAGCGGTCAAAAATTCCCAAGCCATGGAAATTGCTTCTTTTTTAAAATAGTCTCCGAAAGAAAAGTTACCCAGCATCTCAAAAAAAGTGTGGTGGCGGGCGGTATAACCTACATTTTCCAAATCATTATGCTTCCCTCCGGCCCGCACACATTTCTGGGAAGACGTAGCTCTCAGAAAGGGAGGTTTTTCTTCCCCAGTAAAATAATTTTTAAACTGCACCATGCCGGCATTGGTGAAGAGAAGGGTAGGGTCCTTTTGCGGAATGAGAGGGGAACTCTTGACGATGGTGTGCCCCCGCTCCTGAAAATATTCTAAAAATTTCTGGCGAATCTCTGCCCCAGTCATCATTCTTCGGCCAAACCTCCCTCTCTGGATAAAATATTGGTAATCTCTTCCCAGGAATATCCGTACCGATAAAGTTGGTTGGTTAATTTTTTCCATTCCTGATTAGAAAATTCAGATAAATTGCGGTTTTTTAATTTTTTCTCTAAAAGTTTTTTCAATCTTTCCTCCGCCGGGAAATTTTTTTCTTCTTGGGCGACGACTTCTTCAGCTAAATCTGGGCTGATGCCCTTTTCTTGGAGTTTGTGCTTAATCCGCCATGGCCCCCAAAATTTTTGTTTTCCATAAAAGTTAGCCAAATTTTGCGCATAGCGCAGATCGTTTAAAAGTTGATGGGTCGAAAGTTTATGGAGAACATTTTCTATTTCCGTCAAAGAAAATCCTTTTTGTCCAAGCTTCTGCCGCATTTCTGCTTGGCTGTAATCCTTGCGCGCCAGGAGGCGCAGGGCAAATTCTTCTGCTTTTTTATCCGGACGCCTAGCCGAGGTAAGCATGACAAATTTTTAAGATTCTTTAGTCCTCCGCAGAAGGCCGAAGTGTTCTTTTATTTTTTCTTCCATGGCCCGGGCCACGTCAGGATGCTCTTTAAGGAAAAGTTTGGCATTTTCACGCCCTTGGCCTATACGCTCGTTGTTAAAAGAAAACCAAGATCCGCTTTTTTCGACAATTCCATTTTCCACAGCCAGATCTAATAAATCCCCCTCGCGGGAGATTCCTTCTCCATACATGATATCGAACTCTACTTCCTTAAAAGGCGGAGCTAATTTATTTTTTACTACCTTCACCCGCGTACGACTACCGGTTACGTCCTGCCCGTCCTTAATCGCTCCTACCCGGCGAATGTCTAACCGCACAGATGAATAAAATTTGAGAGCATTGCCACCAGTGGTCGTCTCCGGGTTGCCCATAAAAACGCCGATTTTCATGCGGATTTGGTTGATGAAGACGACGCAGGTGTTTGATTTACTTATCGTAGCGGTTAGCTTGCGGAGCGCTTGCGACATCAAGCGCGCTTGCAAGCCCATATGAGCATCCCCCATTTCCCCTTCCAGCTCGGCTTTGGGTACAAGGGCCGCCACTGAATCTATGACTACTACATCAATAGCTCCACTGCGGACGAGCATTTCGGCAATCTCCAATGCTTGTTCGCCAGTGTCTGGTTGAGAAATTAAGAGGTCATCCGTTTTGACCCCCAATTTGCGCGCATAGGCTACGTCCAGAGCGTGCTCCGCATCAATAAACCCGGCAATGCCCCCTTTTTTCTGCGCTTCGGCGACAATGTGTAAAGCTAAAGTAGTTTTGCCCGAGGCTTCCGGGCCAAAGATCTCTACTACTCGCCCCCGGGGAACTCCGCCAATCCCTAAAGCTATATCTAAAGCTAAGGATCCCGTAGAGATGACGGGTATGTCGGGAATTAAGGCATCTGTGCCCAAGCGCATGATGGCCCCTTTGCCAAATTGCCGTTCAATCTGGCTGATGGCCAGGTCGATAGCTTTTTCTTTTTGATTCTCGGCCGGCATATTTTCCTCCTTTGCCAATTTAATTCCTTTAAGGTTCTTTAAAAATGATGTTCTTCTTTTTCCGTGCTAAAGGGGCCTTTTCCTTTATGAGCCAATTTCCCGAAAAGAAAAAGTGCGCAGGCGAGTATAAACAGCCCCAGTCGGTTTAAGGTCACTTTTAAAAAGGACAATTTCCCGAACTGCAAATGTGCCCAATTCCAAATTTTGGTTGGCAACGATAAGCGGCTGAAGTTCACTTAAGTTTCTCCCCGAACGTACCCGTCCCATAGTAAGATGGGGAGTAAATGGACGTTCCTCAGCCGGAAAACCCGCAGCCAACAACTTGCCCTCAATTTCTTTTTGTAGAAGAACAATTTCCCTATTGCCATTATTGATTCCCAACCAGATTACCCGCGGGCGATGGCGCGAAGGGAAGCAGCCTAAGCCAGAGATGGTGATAGAAAAAGGCGGGCAGTGAGCAACAATGGGCAAAATAATTTGGCTCACTTGCGCTAATTTTTCGGGGGAAATTGCCCCAAAAAATTTTAAAGTAAGGTGTATATTCTGGGGAGCGACCCATTTAACATCAGCCCGAGTTTCTTTGAGCTTTCTCTGTAACTCCTCCATTAGGGGATGCAAAATTTCTGGTATCTCAATGGCTAAAAATGAACGGATTTTTTCCATAAATTTTAACGGGTAAGACCAGAAAGAAGATTAAGAAAATATCGGCGCACCCAATCGAGAGCTATTTGAGCAGATAGAGTCTTAATCTGGTCCCGATCTCCGGTCAGATTATATTTTCTGCTTACCACCCCTTCGGGAGCAGCCAGAGCAATAAAAACAGTGCCCACCGGCTTTTCCGCGGATCCTCCAGTAGGGCCGGCGATCCCCGTTACGGCCAACCCTAAAGTGGCCTTGCTGATTTCGCGTACTCCCGCAGCCATTTTCTCAGCTACGGGCGCGCTCACCGCCCCATTTTTATTTATAATGTTTGCCGGAACTTTTAAAATTTCTATTTTGGCTTGGTTACTATAAGCGACTATACCGCGCTCGAAATAATCCGAACTACCCGGAATTTGGGTTAGCCGATGAGCGATCAACCCTCCCGTGCAGGATTCGGCTACTGCTAAGGTAGCTTTGTTTTTGCGCAACATCTGGCCCACGATTTGTTCCAGAGTCTCCTCGTCAGTGGCAAAAACCCGTCCCGCCAGTTTTCCCCTAATGAGTTTTTCCAATTCGAAGAGTTTTCTTTCTGTTTCTTCTGCTGATTTACCCCGCACGGTAATTTTTACATGATTTTCCGGAAAACGCGGCAAATAAGCTAAAGCAGCCGAGTAATCGGCTAAATTTAGGTCATGCAGACGGTCAGCAATGGCTGACTCAGTTAAACCAAATACTTTTAAAGTACGCACCCGCCAAAATTCCTTCTCTTCTTTTCCTGCTCTTTCCTTTATAAGAAAAGGAATGACTCTTTCCTTGAATAAATATTGTAATTCTTTAGGTACTCCGGGGAGGAAAATAAAGCTTTGGCCTTTATGGCGCAAAATGAATCCGTTAGCCGTGCCCATTGGGTTAGGGATTATTTCGGCCTGGGCGGGGAAAAAGGCCTGTTTTTCATTGGCTAAAGGCATTTCCATTCCTCTTTGAGCGAAACGCTCCCGAAGCTGCTGCAAAACTTCTTTATTGATGATTAGATGTCTTCCAAAGGCCTGGGCGGCCGCGCTAACAGTTACATCATCAGCAGTCGGCCCTAATCCACCTGCGACAATAATCACATCAGCATGCTCCTGGGCTTGTTGCAGGGCAGTTTCAATATAAAATTCTTGGTCTCCCACTGTAGTAATAAAAGTAACTTCAAAACCATGCGAGTTCAATTCGCTGGCCATATAAGCGGAATTGGTATCTATTATTTCGCCAGAAGTCAATTCATTACCAATAGTTATAATTTCTACTTTCATAACTCTTCTTTTTAAAGAATCAGCTCATTTAATAGCGATTTAGCCCCACTAGTTTAAAATTCGTAAAATAACATTGGCACAAACCCCCGCTATTACATCATCCAATACAACTGCCCAGCCACCTGACAGACGCTGGTGAACTAAATTAATTGGAGGTGGTTTAATTATATCGAAAAGACGAAAAAAAAGAAATCCCCATATAATATTGGCAAAAGAAAAAGGAATAAAAGAAATAGAAATAATACAGCCCAATATTTCATCGATGACTATTTTCGGGCTGTCTTTTAATTTAAAGATATTTTCTCCATAATGGGCCAACCACACCGCCAGAAAGAAGAGGGTTATGATGGTCAAAAGATAGATCGCCGGCGGAAGAGGGGCGATAAGGTAAAAAATTATAATTCCTAAAAGCGAGCCAAATGTTCCTGGGGCAAAAGGGATAAAACCCGTAAAAGCGCCCGAGGCCAAAAAAATTATAATAAGTTTAGTCATTATTTTTTTATTATCTTAAATACTTTTAAGGATTTTAATAAATTAGCTCTTTTTCTTTGGACATGTCAATATCAAGTATTCTTGACCGTCCCTCAGCTTTAATATTTTTTCTCCCCAGCAGGAAACAGGCCAGAGGCAGGCGGGACTGTTATTTCCCGCCTTTACCTATAAAATGACAAGTGCCTCATTTTAATTAGCCTCTTTCCCTTCCCCCTAAATTTGGCCCAAATTTCAAAATTGATCGAGGGTCAACAAGTATTCTTGACCTTAGAAGAGTTAGCCCGCCTCTACAAAAAGTAGTCTCGAAAATTTTAATCGTTAATCAATCTTTTTATAGTTTTTTCTTTTAGATCTTTTTTTAAATTGCCGATAAATTCAATCAGAAGTGGGTAGAAATAATGCTAAAACTTGACCGCACCTTTAATCTAATATACTGAAAAAACTCATTTTTTGGGAGTAAAAGGATGAGCGTTAGGCTCGGCGAATTATTAGTGAGCAAAGGTTTGATCACGCCTAAGCAATTGGAGGACGCCCTCCAGGAGCAAAAAATTTCCGGAGCTAAATTAGGCTCTGCTTTAGTAAAACTTGGTTATATTACAGAGAAAAATTTAGTTTCTTTCTTAAGTCGTCATTATGGAGTTCCGGCAATAGATTTGGCCGAAGTGCAGATTGATCCCGAAGTCATTAAAATGATCCCCCCTGATGTAGTTTTTAAATATCAAGTAATTCCCTTTAAACGGGTCGGTTCTACTCTGCGGGTGGCCATGAGTGATCCCTCAAATATTTTGGCCATCGATGATATTAAATTCTTAACGAGTTGTCATGTAGAGGTATTTGTTTCTACCGAGAGCGCCATAAAAGCGGCCATCGATAAATTTTATGATTCTACTGAGTCTTTGGCCGAGATTATGGGGACGATGGATGAGATAGATAAGATGGAGCTCTTGGAAGAATCCGAAGAAGTTGACATACGGGAATTGCAGCAGGCTTCGGAAGATGCTCCGGTTGTGAAGTTAGTTAATTTAATTCTCAATGAAGCCATAAAGCGGAGAGCCAGCGATATTCACCTGGAGCCCTATGAAAAGGTTTTTCGGGTTCGCTTTCGGGTAGATGGCGTTCTCCATGAATTTATGAAACCCCCCATGAAGTTGAAAAATGCCATCATTTCCCGAGTAAAGATCATGGCTAAATTAGACATCGCCGAAAGGCGGCTGCCTCAGGACGGCCGGATAAAGATGAAATTCGGCAAAGACAAAGAGATGGATTTTCGTGTCTCAGTTCTGCCTACTCTGTTTGGCGAAAAAGTGGTTTTGCGCCTTTTAGATAAATCTAATTTGCAATTGGACATGACTAAGTTGGGTTTTGAAGAAAAAGCTTTAAAAGAATTTAAAGAAGCTATCCATAAGCCTTACGGCATGGTATTAGTCACAGGACCAACTGGCAGCGGCAAAACGACTACTTTATACTCAGCTCTGGCTGAACTGAATCAGATAACGGAAAATATTTCCACGGCTGAAGACCCCGTGGAATTCAATCTCATGGGAATTAATCAGGTCCAAATTCATGAAGAAATTGGCCTAACTTTTGCATCTTGTTTAAGGTCGTTCTTACGACAGGACCCAGACATAATCATGGTAGGCGAAATCCGGGACTACGAGACGGCGGAAATTGCCATAAAAGCTGCGCTTACGGGACACCTGGTTTTGAGCACTTTGCACACTAACGATGCGCCTAGTACTATAACCCGGCTTTTGAATATGGGAATCGAACCATTTTTAGTGGCCTCTTCGGTTAATCTGATTGCCGCGCAGCGTTTGGCGCGGATGATCTGTGAGTATTGTAAACAGCCCGTGCAGGTTTCTTCGCAGATGTTATTAAATTTAGGCGTCCCCCCCGAGGAGATTACCGACTTTGTTTGCTATAAAGGGACTGGCTGCCCCCGTTGCAATAACACAGGCTATAAAGGCCGGATAGGTATTTACGAAGTTTTGCCCATGCGGGAGGAAATCAGGGAATTAACTCTGCAAGGTGCTTCCGCTATGGAGATAAAGAAGGAAGCTATGCGCTTGGGAATGAAGACTCTTCGGCAAGCCGCTTTAACAAAATTAAAAGAAGGAATCACTACAGTGGAAGAAGTATTGAAAAGCACTGTAGAAGATTAAGCATAAAGCCTCACTAAAATTTGGAGGAGTAACATGGAAGTTTATGTATGGGAAGGGCGTTCCCGGAAAGGCACCATCGAACGGGGCGAAATAGAAGCCGCCAATGAAGCGGCCGTACGCAGTATCTTGCGCCGGCAACAGATTCAGGCGATCAAAATTCAAGTGAAACCTAAGGATATTTTAAAAGGTCTCACTTTTTTCAAACGTCGCCGGGTAAAAGAAAAAGACATAGTCGTCTTTACCAGACAATTTGCCACCATGATCGATGCCGGTTTACCTCTGGTGCAATGTTTAGAAATTTTAGCCAGTCAGCAGAATAATGCCACTTTCAAAGAAGTCCTCCTCAAAGTCAAGGGGGATGTGGAAGCAGGTTCTACTTTTGCGGATGCTTTGCGGAAGCATCCGCACATCTTTAATGATCTTTTCTGCAATTTAGTGGCTGCCGGAGAGGCTGGTGGTATATTAGATACGATTTTGAACCGCCTGGCTAATTATATTGAAAAATCAATGAACTTAAAAAAGAAAGTTAAAGGGGCCATGGTTTATCCGGCTACGGTGTTAGCCATTGCTTTATTAGTCGCTGCCGGCATGCTCATTTTTGTTATTCCCGTTTTCCAAAAAATGTTTGCGGATATGGGAGGAACTTTGCCGGCTTTCACCCAATTAGTGATCAATATTAGCGAATTGCTGCGCCGCTACTTTGTGGTGATTATAGCCGCTCTGGTTCTCTTGTTCTTCCTATTTCGACGTTATTATAAAACTGAGGGCGGCCGAGAAGCAGTGGACAATGCTTTGCTCAAAATCCCTGTTTTTGGGGAATTGATCCGCAAAGTAGCCATTGCTAAATTTACCCGCACTTTAAGTACCATGCTTTCCAGCGGCGTGCCCATATTGGAAAGCTTAGATATTGTGGCCAGAACTGCCGGCAATAAAATTATTGAAAAAGCCATCTTAAAAACAAAGATGAGTATCGGAGAAGGAAAAACCATTGCCGAGCCTTTAGCCGCCAGCAATATTTTTCCACCCATGGTGGTCCAGATGATCTCGGTCGGCGAATCGACTGGCGCTCTGGATTCCATGTTGAGTAAAGTGGCTGATTTCTATGACGATGAAGTAGATGCTGCCGTGGCTGCCATGACCTCCTTATTGGAACCCTTATTAATGGTCTTCTTAGGGGGAACAATTGGCGCCTTAGTAATAGCCATGTACCTGCCTATCTTCCAGATGGCTTCTATTTTGGGCAAATAAAAAGCGCTTTAAGCGGAAAAAACTACCCGAATCCGGCCCGCCCATGGTAAAATTTTTTTACTGGACGAGTAAAAAATTTTGGGGGCGAAGGACCAAGCAACTTGGCCATTTACTTAGACCATGCGGCTACTTCTTTCCCGAAGCCGCCCGCGGTCTACCAGGCGGTTATGCATGTCCTAAGGCAGGTCGGCGGGAGTCCTGGTCGTTCGGACCATCGCGCGGCGCGGGAAGCCAATCAGATAGTCCAAGAAACGCGGGAGAAAATTGCCCGTCTATTCGCGATTCCTCAAGCTGAGCAAATTATCTTTACCCCTAATGCCACTGCGGCCATTAACTTGGGTCTAAAGGGCCTGCTCACCCCTAAAGACCATGTGCTTATCTCCTCTATGGAACATAATTCCGTAGTCCGCCCCCTGCGCGGCTTAGAGGAGCGCGGGGTAAAATTTTCTATAATTCCTTGTTCAAGAGAAGGCTATCTTGATCCTTTGGCCTTTAAAAAAGGATTACAGCGCAAGACTAAATTGATTGTTTTGACCCATGCTTCAAACGTAACCGGCATGATCTTTCCCATCGAAGAAATCGGGCACTTGGCCCGATCGCGGGGCATTTTTTTCATGGTGGACGCCGCCCAAACAGCAGGTTTGCTTCCCATCGACGTGCAAAAGATGAAAATAGATTTGTTGGCCTGTCCGGGCCATAAATCTCTTTATGGTCCCCAAGGAACTGGCTTCCTTTATGTTTCCAAGGAAATAAATTTAAAACCTCTCCTCGAAGGGGGCACCGGAACTAGCTCAGAATCTGATAGACAGCCCCAAATAATGCCTTTCTGTTTAGAGAGTGGAACCCTTAATACCCCAGGAATTGCCGGATTAGGGGCGGGAATTTCTTTTATTAGACAAGAAGGTCTGGCTAAAATTTGGAGCAAAGAGAACAAATTGACCAAACTTTTAATGGAGGGATTGAAAAAAATTTCGGGACTTAAAATATACGGTTCTTTAAACGCCGCAGAAAGGGTGCCCGTAATCTCTTTTAATTTAGCTTCTATCCATCCCGGTCACTTAGCCTACCTTCTGGATGAAATATATAATATTGGTGTACGCTCGGGCTTGCATTGTGCCCCGCATGCTCATCGCACCTTAGGCACGTTCCCTTACGGAGCTGTGCGAGTTAGTTTAGGATTTTTTAATAGAGAAAAAGACGTGCAGGCGCTGCTTAAAGCCCTTAAAGAGATTTCGCGGAGTAAAGTATGAAAATTTTGGGTATAGAAACTTCATGTGATGAGACGGCAGCGGCTTTAATCGAAGATGGTAAAAATATTTTAGCTGATATAGTTGCTTCCCAAGTATCGATCCATAGCAAATTTGGGGGCGTAGTTCCAGAACTTGCTTCGCGAAAGCATGTGGAAGCCATTCTACCTGTGCTTGAAGAAGCTTTGTCTAAGAGCGGGCACACGCTGAAAGATGTAGAAGCTATAGCAGTAACCCAGGGCCCCGGCCTCGTCGGTTCTTTACTTACCGGCATTGCCGTAGCCAAGTCTTTGGCCTATGTACTCAATATTCCTTGGGTAGGAGTGAACCATATCTCCAGCCATATCGAGGCTATTTTCCTTTCGCCAACTTACCCCCAGAGTTTTCCTTTTATTGCTTTAGTAATTTCGGGCGGCCACACCGTTCTATACCGAGTGGAAGACCACAATCATATGAATTTATTGGGGCGTACCAGGGACGACGCTGCCGGAGAGGCCTTTGATAAGGTGGCTAAATTTTTGGGATTAGGTTATCCGGGGGGTGTCATCATCGATCGTTTAGCCAAACAAGGCGATCCCCAGACCATCAACTTTCCCCGTCCTTTATTAGACAATGATTCTTTCGATTTTAGTTTTAGTGGATTGAAAACCGCGGTCTTGCAGTATGTGCGCAATCTAAAAAAGGAGCTTTCCCCGGCCCAGATTTGGGCCATAGCAGCTTCATTTCAAGAAGCAGTGGTGGATACATTACTGACTAAAACTATGCGGGCTGCTAAATACCATAAGCTTAATCAAGTGGTTATCGTAGGCGGGGTGGCCTGCAATTCCCGTTTGCGAGAGAAGTTTTGGCAAGAAAGCCAGGAAGCAGAGATTTCTGCTTTTTTCCCTCCGCCAAGATTTTGCACGGATAACGCCGCTATGGTAGCTGCGGCAGGTTATCATCTTTTATTAAAGGGACAAAGAGCTGATCTTGGGCTTAATGCTTATTCTCGCTTAGCCAAGTCGTCCTGAACCGAAGAGGGTTACCTATTTTTTGTCTATTCTGCCGCTGCGCGAGAAAATAGGGAAAAACAAAAAAATTACCTTAAGCTTTAGCTGGCCATGAGTCTGCTAAAAAAGATTAAAGAACTAAGGATTTCTCCGCGGAAAAAACTGGGCCAGCATTTCGTTATCGATGGCCGAATAATCCGAAGAATAGTAAATTCCGCCGCCTTACAACCGGATGATATAGTGGTAGAAATTGGAGCTGGTCTGGGCAATCTCACTGCTCTTTTAGCAGAGCAGGCTGGCCATGTGTACGCCATTGAAATTGATCCGCGCTTAGTTGGGGAACTGCAAAAAGAATTTCAAGGGAATGAAAAAATAGAAATAATTCCGGGAGATGCTCTGGAACTGGATTTTGCCCCGTGGTTTAAAAGATGGCAAAGGCGGATGAAAGTGGTAGCTAATTTGCCCTACGAAATTTCTAGTCCCATGATTTTTCGTTTCTTTCAAGAGCGGCAATATTTTTCGCTTTTGGTGTTGATGCTGCAGATGGAAGTCGCCCGCAGGGTAGTTGCTGTACCAGGTACTAAAGAATATGGACCGTTGAGTATCTGGTCCGAACTCTATGCCCATGCCCAAATTTTATTCACGGTCAGTCCGCAGGCCTTCTTCCCTCCTCCGCGGGTGGAATCTGCTGTAGTTAAATTCGAAGTCTTAGCTGATACCGACTTAGAGAAGAAAGAGGAAGAATTGTTAAATTCGGTAGTACGGGCGGCCTTTACCTATCGGCGGAAGACAATTTTAAATGCCTTAAAGATGGCCGGTATATCTTCCTTTTCCCCAGAAAAAATTCTGGACGCCTTAAAAGCGGTGGGAATTTCTCCGCAAGCGCGAGGCGAAGCCCTCTCTTTAAAGCAATTCCAGGACCTTAGTGAACAATTGGGGCGAATAAAAGAGCAATGAAGAAAAAGAAAATTATTTTATCCGTTTTTTTTATCCTCCTTTTTTTCTGCTTTGTATTTACTTCCCATGGGAAACGCCTTTTTTGGAGTGCCTTAGTCCTGAATGAAATTCTCCATTTTGAAAAACCAGGATTGCTTTGGCAGGTTTCTTCAGCCCCTAAAATAATAGAGGTAACCTTTCCCGGGCCGCGAGGGATGGTCAGGGCTGATTTGTATCTGCCGCAACCCATAATTAAAAGGGCTGGAATCCTCCTTAATCACGGCGTGATCGATACAGGCAAAGACGATCCTCGTTTGCGGCGCTTGGCCGAAATCCTTTGCCGGGCTGGCTTCGTAATTTTGATCCCGGACTTCGCCGGAATGCGCTCTTTTCGTATCGCGCCAACGGATATTGATGAAATCCAAAGTGCCTTTGAGCATTTTATCCAAATGGAAAATTATATTTTAAAAGAAGCTTGCGGGTTATTTGGTTTTAGCTATGGCGCGGGACCGACTATTATAGCAGCTTGTCAGCCGAAAATTCGGGATAAAGTTCGCTTCGTCGTCTCGTTTGGTGGCTATTTTGATTTAAAGAATGTTCTTGCATACATAGGAACTGGTTATTTTGAATTCGGCGGCAATAAATATTTTCGCCCGCCTCAAGAATATGGGAAATGGGTTTTCTTAGCCAACAATCTGGACTTGGTAAGGTCCGCCAAAGATCGTTCTATTTTAAAAGAATTGGTTAAAGTCAAACTTAAGGATGAAAAAGCACCGGTGGGCCACTACCTAAGTGAACTGGGGCAAGAAGGCCAAGATATTTTAACTCTTTTATCTCATCATGACCCCAAACAAACAGAGGCCATAATCAAAAGACTGTCTCTTTCGGTTCAACGTGACTTAGAAGCCTTAGCCGTCGGCGCTGCCTTACCTAATTTAAAAGCTGATATTATCTTAGTCCATGGAGAAGATGATGATCTAATCCCTTTTACAGAAACTCTACGTTTAGCCCAGTCTGTTCCCGATCCGCAAAGAGCCTATTGGAAAATTATCCGCACATTTGCTCATGTAGATCCTGAGCGTTATCCCCTAAATGTTAAAAATTTATTTTATTCTTATCTTCCGGAAGGTTGGAAGATGTTCGCTTTGGTAAATAAGTTATTGCACTATAAAGGGTAAAAAGTTGAAGAAAGAGGGAAATAAAGAGAAATGAGTAAACTGTATCTTCATCTTCGGAAAAGGTTTGAACAAGCAATTCTTAAGCATAAGATGCTTGCGGCCGGAGATCGGGTATTAGTAGGCGTCTCTGGAGGGGCTGACAGTCTTACTCTTCTTAAGTTACTAACCGGCCCCATGCTTTTTGTCCCCAAGCCAGATTTTGTCTTAGCCGTGCACGTGGATTTGGGGTTTGATGGGAGTGCGGGAGATTCCATTTCTGTCTTGGAGAAATATTTCCAAGGCGAGGGATATAATTATCGGATTGAAAAAACGAATATTGGCCAACTGGCGCATAGCGATTTTAACCGCAAAGCCAGCCCGTGCTTTTTATGTTCCCGTCTGCGCCGGAAGAAACTTTTTGAATTGGCCAGAGATTATAAGTGTAATAAAGTAGCTTTGGCTCATCATAAGGATGATTTGATCGAGACTCTGCTGCTCAATATTTTTTTTGCCCGAGAGATCAGCACCATGCCGCCTTATCAGTCTTTCTTTAAAGGAAATTTTTACTTGATGCGGCCGCTGGCTTATATCGAGGAAACACTTCTCAAACGATTTGCACGTGAAGAAGGACTACCGGTGATGAAAGTAAACTGTCCGTCGGCTGGGAAGACCAAAAGGCAATATATAAAAGATTTATTAAAAAAATTGGAAGAAGACCATCGGGGAGTAAAAGAGAATATTTTTAAAGCCCTGCAGCATGTGAAACCAGATTATTTGTTGGTTGAATAAACCCCCTAACATCGCTTTAGAAAAGAGCGGGCCCCCCTTTTCTTTTTTTCCTAAGAGACTGAGTCATAATGAATAAATAGCTTAAATTTCCCTTCTCCGCCACCCGCCTGTCTCCTGTGGGCGAGAGATATTAAGACTGATCAACGGGTAGCCCATAAAAATATTGACAATCATATAAAATTTAATATTATATTTCTATATTCTTCTTTTAGCGTGGCGGTGTAGCTCAGTGGGTTAGAGCATGCGGCTCATATCCGCAGAGTCCGGGGTTCGAGTCCCTGCACCGCCACCATTTTTTTGCCCATTTAAATTCTTTCTTAATTCCTCCCCCATATTTCCTTTGAATTTATTCATATGGGAATTCTAATTTTTTAAAATTATTTAATTATTTTGTAAATAAATTGCGCGATTTTATGATTTTCACCACCTTCAGGGTCATTTCCTCTCTGGCGGAAATCCAAAAAAAACTGGATTGTTGTTTTTATAGGAACCCAAAAGGCCTATCTTGTTCAAAATCTGAATGTATAAAACGAATCAAGCATGATTATCGTGAATCACTAATATATTTCAATTAGCGATTACTTATCCTAAAAAAAGCTCAATTTAGGTTTTCTTTAATCCGAAATTGGGCAAATAAAAATATTGACCTTGACTTTTCATTCGGCGCAGTTAATATAAATAAAAATTTATTTGTAAATTTATCTTAAAAATAATGGGGGAGGGGGGAATAATTTATGTTAAACAATTCTAAGTCTTTTTTTTCGGTAATCGTTTTCTTTTTCTGCTTTTTTATTTCGAGCTCTCCTAATGTTCATGCCCAGGATTTTCCAACCAAGCCAATTACAATTTATTGTGGCTTTGAAGCTGGAGCCACTACAGATCTTACAGCCAGAGGTTTGGCAGAGGAGGCGCAAAAGATTATGGGGGTACAGGTGGTGGTCGAAAATAAGCCGGGCGGTGGGGCCACAGTAGCGGCTACCCTTTTAGCTAATAAAAAGCCAGATGGCTATACATTGGCCGTTATTTCTTCTTCTGCTTTAGACACTCGCCACTTGATGCTAAACGTGCCTTATGATCCCTTTAAAGATTTTACTTATATTTTAGCCTATGCTACCTATATTGGGGGAATCTGCGTGAAGAAAGAATCACCATTTAAAACGCTTCAAGATCTTTTAGAAGAAGCCCGTAAACGTCCTGGAGAATTATCTTATAGTTCCTCTGGGACTGGAGCCACGCAACAACTTGCCGTAGAATATTTAGCCAGGCAAGCGAATGTTAAATTTAAGCATGTTCCTTACAAAGGAGGAGCTCCTGCTTGTACTGCCCTTATTGGCGGCCATGTAGACTTTACTGCCGGGGCCGGTATTCATTTAAACTATGTTAAACAAGGCGTTTTCCGGATGCTGGCCGTGACTGTAGCAGAGCAAAGAGATCCTGATTTTCCTGATATTCCTACTTTGAAAGACCTTGGTTATAAAGATGTTCCTCCTGCTCTATATCTATTGATCGCCCCTAAAGGGCTTCCCGATCCTATTTTTAAAAAAATAGAAACGGTTTTTACGCAGGCCGCTCATTCTCCAGAATTTAAAAAGGTATTAAAAAATTTATCAGTACCCTTTACATTTAAGACCAGGAAAGATTTGGAAGAGAATTTTCCTAAAACTTATCAGTTTTATGCGCAGTTGCTCAAGGAGATAGGCATCGAAATGCGCAAGAAGTAAACTTAGATTACCACTTACCATATCGGAAATGTTTCGGGGATGCATATTTTTAAATCTGGTCGCTCCATCTTTCTTTTATAAAGGGAGTAAGAAATTGATAATCTCCCCTTGTATATTATAAAAAAAGAGTTATCCACAGGGGGCCAGCCTGACACCTGCAGAATGTCGGGCTGGTACCCCTGTGGATAACTCTAACATAATTAAAATGTGCCGGAAACTGTTTGTTGTGGATAGATCGGAAAAATTGTATCAAAATTAGTTTATAGGCGAACCATCGTGGCAGATCGTTTTCCCCTTGGGTGGTCAACCCGTGGGTGAGCTTGGGTCGCCACGATGCTCTCCAATTCCCGGACAGTTGCTTGGGACCTGATGGGATCCCGTATTTCACAAGGCTGGGTAAAGGAGGTAAAACTTTGGAACGAAAAAAATTTTTATTGGGATTGACGTATCAAAAGACACCTTGGAGCTTTTCGTTAAGCCTCTGGGAGAAAGGATGAATTTTCCCCAAACGGAGGATGGTTTATTGTTGATGGCCAACTTTGTCCAATCCTTTTCTCCTTGTCTGGTAGTGTTGGAGGCGACTGGTGGTTTGGAAAGAGGAGCGGTGGCTATCTTGGGTAGTAAGGGTTTGCCCATTGTGGTCGTAAATCCCCGGCAGGTGCGTGATTTTGCTAAAGCAAAGGGTATCCTGGCCAAAACTGATAAGATTGATGCCTTGGTCATTGCTGATTTTGGGGAAGCCATTCGCCCCGAAATCAGGCCTTTGAAGTCGGAGGAAATGCAGGAGTTGGAAGTACTGGTAACTCGCCGCCGGCAGGTGGTGCAGATGTTAACTGCGGAAAAGGAACGTCTGTATACTGCTTCCCGCTCCATCAAAAAAGATATCCAAGCCCACATCCAATGGCTGGAGAAGAGTCGGGATAGATTGGATAAGGATTTGGATAACATGATCCAAAGCTCTCCTCTTTGGCGGGCAAGGGATAAAATCTTGCAGAGTTCGAAAGGGGTGGGGCCCGTACTGTCCCATACCCTTTTGGCTAAACTTCCTGAGCTGGGCACTTTGAATCGCAAGCAGGTGGCCAAATTGGTCGGGGTGGCCCCCTTGAACCGGGATAGCGGAAACTTTCGGGGCCGGCGTATGGTTTGGGGTGGTCGAGCTGAAGTTCGTTCTGTCTTATATATGGCCACTGTGGCTGCCATTCGTTCTAATCCTTTAATTCGGGCTTTTTATGAACGTCTTCTAAAAGCAGGTAAATTAAAAAAAGTTGCCATTACTGCTTGCATGAGAAAACTTCTGACGATTTTAAATGCCATGGTAAAAAATAATACTTCTTGGAACGTTGCTCATGTAAAAAATACTTGACAAATAAACACAGTTGCTTACCCCTCTTTAAAAAAAGGGGAATAAATAAGGAATTTAGAAAAGAGAGAAATTCCTGCTGGGGAGAAATATTAAAATTGTTAGACGTTCAGTTTAAAATAATATTGACATGAATTAAAAAAATTTTAAAATAAGTTTTAATCTAATCTTATGGTCACAATAAAATATTTAAGATGGGCAAAGGGCGAGATAAGGCCAAGATTAAAAAAGCTGATGAAAAATAAATAAAAAAGGAGGGTTTATGAAAAAATTATTCTTATTGTTTGTAGGTATAGGCTTTTTTATGGTTGCCAGTATGGCTACAGGGCAAGATCTGCCGAAGAATCATTTCAAAGTAATTGGCTACCACAGCACCGTAGTTATGTCAATTAGAGATGAAATTCCTTTCTGGCGAGAAACTTTACCTAAAGCATCAAAAGGTGCTATCACTGCGGACATTACTCCACTTGACCACATGGGGATAGATGACAAAACATTATTACGTTTGATTCGCTTGGGCGTTATGGACTTCGCCAGCATGGATATTTCTAAGATGGCTGGTGATGACCCGCGCTTTGAGGGAGTCGATTTAGCGGGATTAACACTTGACCCAGTTAAAGCCCGTGCTGCCTGCGAAGCTTACCGAGCTGTGTTAGATAGGCAGATGCAGAAAAATTGGAATGCGAAATTGTTGGTTTTTGGTGCCAACCCTCCGCAAGTGTTTTGGTGTCGGGAAGTGATCAGTGGTCTCAAAGACCTTAAGGGAAAGAAGATTCGGGTTTTTAACCCCACAATGCGAGACTTTTTGAGCGGCATTGGGGCTACAGCGGTGAGTATGGCCTTTGCCGAAGTTGTGCCTGCGCTCAAACAAGGAGTGGTAGATTGCGCAGTTACCGGCAGTCTTTCAGGCAATACCGCAGGCTGGCCAGAAGTTACCAAATCGATTTATCCCATGTCCGTAGGCTGGAGTATTAACGTAACTGCGGTTAACTTAAAAACCTGGAACAGGCTTGATCAACGAACCCAAAAATTCTTGTTAGAGCAATTCAAGGCTTATGAAGACAAAGTATGGAAAACCCATAAATTAGCTATGGAAGAGGCTGACAATTGTAACACTAATAAACAACCTTGCACTTTGGGCAAGCCTGCTAACATGGTTATCGTGCCTGTAAAGCCAGAGGAAGCGGAAATGCATAAAAAGCTGGTAGAATCGGCAGTGCTCGCCAGCTGGGCTAAGCGGTGTGGTCCAGAATGCGCGGCGGAATGGAATGAAACAGTTGGTAAAGTACTTGGCCTAAAGGCCCCGATCAAATAATTAAAGGGATTAATTACCTGGGAAGAGGGAAAATGGAAAAGCTAATGAGCTTGGCCGCTCAATTAAGCCGATATAGCTTGAGGTTTGGTGGAACCTTAGTTCTTCTGGCGGCTCTGCTTATTGGCGTAGACGTGATTTTGCGTAAATTCTTTCAAAGTTCCATCGGGGGTGCCGATGAGCTTGCCGGTTATGCTTTAGCCCTCGGCACCTCTTGGTCGCTGGGCGCAACCTTGTTAGACCGGGCGCACATCCGCATCGATTCTTTATATTCCCTCTTCCCTCGGGGACTTCGTCTTTTTTTAGATTTTATTGGATTGTTCCTCTTTTTAAGTTTTTTCGGCTTAGTTGCTTGGCGGGGCTTGAGTGTCATGGAACAGTCTTGGGTTTCCTCGTCGCGAAGTCATACAGCCTTAGCTACCCCCCTGATTATTCCCCAATCAATATGGATCATAGGTCTCCTAATCCTCATCTTTTTGGGAATTATCCTTTTCGTGCGCGCCGCCTTGCTCGTATGGCAGGGAGAAGTTGCTGCTGCCTCTCGAGCTATCAGCACCCGTGCGGCTGCTGAAGAAGTGGAAGAAGAGGTGCGCTTTCTTAAGGAGCGTAAGCCTAAGAGGATGGAGTCCTAATGCTCGGGACAGCTTTCTTAATCCTTATTGGACTCCTGGCTTTTGCTGTGCCCGTGGCGGCTGGGCTGGGAATTCTGGGCTTAGCTTTAGAAGGGATTTATTCGAAGCTGCCCCTTAATATGGCCTTAGGTGAAATCACTTGGGCTACCTCAAATAACTTTTTGCTGGTAGCTATCCCTTTCTTTGTTTTGCTGGGTGAAATTCTCCTCCGTTCGGGTATAGCCGAAAGAATGTACAATTCTCTTATCCTTTGGGTGCCTTGGCTGCCGGGTGGGCTCATGCATACTAATATCGTAACCTGCGCCATGTTTGCCGCGACTTCTGGATCAAGTGTCGCTACTGCCGCTACTATTGGCACTGTTGCCCTGGGCGAAATTCAGAAAAGGGGGTATTCAGAGCGTCTTTTCTTAGGAACGATTGCCGCCGGCGGTACGTTAGGCATCCTCATTCCACCCTCGATTAATATGATCGTTTATGGAGTGCTTACTGATACCTCCATCCCTAAGTTATATCTTGCCGGTTTTATTCCCGGGTTCGTTTTAGCCAGCTTATTCAGTTTAACTGTGCTTATTTGTTGTCTAATTAAACCTGAATGGGGAGGCAAGCCTATTCCCGCCACATGGAGACAAAGACTTAAAGCCCTACCCGACCTTATACCGCCTATCATCATATTCATAGCAGTTATTGGTTCAATCTATGCGGGCTGGGCAACGGCCACAGAGTCAGCTGCTTTAGGAGTAATTGCGGCCTTAGCAATTGCTACTTGGCGGCGGGCCTTATCAATAAAAATGTTGATCAATGCCTTCGAAGGGACTATGCGGACAACCGCCATGATTATGGCCATCTTGATCGCTGCCTACTTCCTTAACTTTGTGATGGGGTCAATCGGTCTCCTCAAAAAAGTAAATGATTTGATTATGGGTCTGCAGCTAACTCCCGGGCAATTACTTTTTGCCGTCATAGTTTTCTATGTCATTTTAGGCATGTTCATGGAGACTCTCTCTATGATGGTAGCTACTGTGCCTATTATTACGCCGATTATGGTAAGAATGGGCTTCGATCCTGTATGGTTTGGTGTTTTAATCGTGATCCTCATGGAAACGGCCATGATCACCCCGCCAGTTGGTATTAACCTTTATGTGGTGCAAGGCCTGCGCAAGAGCGGACGCATCAACGATGTCATTATCGGCGCTTCCCCTTTTGTGCTGGCCATGTTTGCGATAATGGCTATTATTTCTTTTTGGCCTGAACTTGTCCTCTGGTTGCCCAAAGTCCTGGAAAGATAAAGTTGCTTAATTTTTTCCGCGGGCAAATCTTTTTGGTATAACCAATAGGGCAAGGAACAATCCCTTACGCGGCGATGTTTAAGAATTAATCTGAATGTGCCTTCAATAAAGGAGAAGGAAATTCCCTATATTCTTATTAAATTTTATTCCTTGAAATCATATAGCCTCGCTGGATTACCAGCTAATACAGCTCGGCGGATTGATTCATTGGGAATCCATTCTAACAAAAGATCCAGAAGATCTGCCTCTTCTGGCTTATTTCCGGGTGTATGATTGGGATGAGGCCAGTTGGTAGCCCAAACTAAGCGATCAGGGCGAGCAGAAACTAAGCTAAGGAATCCTTAATCCCCCTTCTTCCCTTTTCCTTTATCTTTATGCTTTTTAAAGTGCCCGGGTGGGTAATGCTTTACTACATGATGATGATGAACATAAGGACGGTCAACATCCATTTCTAAGCTAACATATTCATTGGCAATAATTCGAATTCCTGAAGGGAGGTTAGCGGATACTTGCCATGCTCCTGCTTGATAATAAAAATAAATCCTTCTGCCCACATCAAAATATACTTGAACCTCAGGATAATAATAATAAACGTATTTTACTCTATAACCATGAGCAGGAGCCCAGGGTGGTGGAGCAGGCTTAGCTGGGGGAGGTGGAGGGGGAGATTGAACGGCTACCTGACGCTCTCCAATTGTAAGTGAGCAGCCCGTATTAAGCAATAAACTCAACCCGCCAAGGGCAAAAATTATTAAAAATATTTTTTTCATTAAAACCTCCGTTAATTTTTATTATATCTTTTTAATTAAAACTTCGGCAAAAAGAGGGAAAAAATTTAAATTTCTTTTGATCATCCTATATGGCTATTAAAAATTATATCCATTCTAAAATGTTGCAGAATAGAGATAAAAGCTGGGTTCAGCAGAGGATCCGTCTTCATTCCTAACAAATGCGATGGACAGGAGCAATCCGAAGAACCAAATCCAGGGATTTCCCATGAAGCAATTTTTTGGAGCTCCCCCGCGAGAGCGCATTCAATGTCCGTAGAAGATCTGATGGGAATGGCTTTATAAAATTGGGCTTGATTTAGAAAGTAATCAATATGCCAAAAAAAATTTTTGTTTTGGCGCTGGTGGCGAGCGATTCTTTGGGATAAATTTTTTTTAGCCGAGCCCACATAAAGATAATAACCTGCGGGAAAGTGCCGAGGCCCAAGCTTACCAATGAGCAATTCTTTTTCCAAAGGTAAATAAAATATTAAAATATAAGCGCCGCGATTTTTATTTTCCTTTTCCAAGATCGGCCAAGGAATCTGGAGAAGTTCTATGGAAGAAATTTTTGAAAAATTATCCTGCAACTTGATCGCCAAGGGGAAGATAGATATTTCTTCTTGGGCTTGGAAAAGTTCATGGGCAAATTCAGGATCGGTATGATACTCAGGAAGGAAATATTTGGCTGTGGGCGAAAAAATGAGGAAAAGAATGGCCCCTTCTTTTCCTTGCTTCGCCAACTCTCTTAATTCTTGAATGTGTTTTCTTCCGCGCCTTGTAACAGCATCTGGGAACATGGCTACATATTTTCCATAAAGGGTACAAGACTTCACTTCTAAGATGATCTCTTTTTCCCCTTTCTTTAAAAGAAAATCAAACCTGCTATTGCCCCAAGAATATTCTTTTTGTTGCACGCTAACCCCTTCCAGGCCAGGAATAAGATCATTTTGGATGAGAAATTCAACCAAATAGTTGGTAAGGTGAGTATTAATAAAAACAGGATACCCATCTCGTTCTATAGCTATAGCAGTATAAGACAACTTTCTATTTGTATTTGGGGTTTTTTCAAAATAGATGGTAGCTCCGGGCCAAAGAAGTTCCCAAAGACGGCCGGGATTGGGCAAAAAGACCTCTATCTTTTTTCCCCTAAAAAGACACTGAATAACAAAGCGGTTAATTCTGCTTGAGAATTTAGCTTTTTCCAATTCCAATTGCGGAAAAAATTCAGATTTTATTTGCCGCCCTATCAAGGATGGCTCCTCTTAATTAATTTTTTGTTTAAGCCTATTTTTAATCTTAAAAGAGATGGGCGCAAAATAAAAGTATTCTCTTTAAACTTGCTTTTAATAAGGGAATCGTAATAAGATTATTTAAATTTAATCAAAAATGCCCCCGTAGCTCAGGTGGATAGAGCAAGGGATTCCTAATCCCTGTGCCGCGTGTTCGAGTCACGCCGGGGGCACTCGTCTCCAAGAAACAATAAAAATTTATTTCGGCCAAGAGAAAGAGAGGAATGAACTTGGCTGAAAAATATCAATTGCCCAGACGGGATTTTTTTAAAATCACAGCCGGCGCTTTGGGAATGTGGATTAGTGCTGACCGTATTTCCTCCTCCATCGCTCAAGCCAAAGAAGAAACATGGCCCAAGAAAATTAGTAAAGAGGTCCAGCGGCTACTTAAAGAAATGGAAGCTCAAAGTAGTCGCTATTGGAGCGTGCCTAAGAAGGATGGACAATTTTTAAATTTTTTTATAAAGGCGATGAAGGCTAAACAAGTTTTGGAAGTAGGTACTTCCCAGGGATATTCGGCAATTTGGATGGGCTTAGCTTTAAAAGAAACAGGGGGGCACTTAACTACTATTGAAATGGAAAAGAGCCGGTATGAATTGGCCCCAAAATATGTAAATCAGGCCGGCCTTTCCGCCTACATCACTCTTATCAATGGAGATGCGCACCAAGAGATCATTAAACTAAAGGGTCCTTTTGATTTTGTTTTTCTTGATGCCGATAAAGAAGGGCAGGTAGATTATTTTCGAAAGCTCTATCCTCATAAAATTTTGCCTGGAGGAGTAATTGCCGTCCATAATGCCATCCAGTACGCCAAATCCATGCCAGACTACTTAGATTTAGTCCGGCATCATCCCAATTTTGATAGCATAATCGTGAGTGCCACTCTGGAAGATGGTTTTTCCCTCAGTTATCGCTTACCCATTTAGAATTATTACTGGGAGCAATTAAATATTTATAGTTATCATCCTCACCCTCCTCCATGGGATGGTCTTATAGACTTCCCCGAATGAGGATGTGTCGCAAATTGAAATAAGAACTGAAATCAAATGAGATAAGGGATAAAACCTTGCCCTCGAAATCTGGTCTATTGTCCATCTCATAAATTCATAAATTTCATAACTCCCCCTCTTAACTTAAGAGGGGGGAGGGGGGCGTTAAACCCTTACGCTATGCATCATATTTAGCAAGCGACAAGCTGAACCTGCATCAAGATGTCATTCATTTTATGCTCCCATTAATAATTCCCAAAAATTATTCTTTCTTCGGTTATTACCGTAATGAGGGCCAGAATTCGCGGAGAAGAAATTTAAGCTCTTTTATCATCTCCATAGTATATTTTAAAGGTCCGTTCTTAATGGGCTTAGATGGTAAAGGCAGCGGCTCCGCCAGCGGCCAAGGGAAATCCGCCAGACCGGTCAATAAAGCAAGCCAAGCATAGGGTAAAATTTCCTTGTTATAGCCTGAACCGATCATGTCAATAACCCTTCCTTGGCAAATATTATCGGCTAGCTCCCGCACGGTTTGGCCAATCATCGAGAATCCTTTCACTGTTAAACCTAAATTAGTTAACTGATCAGAAAAATGAGGATCAGATCCGCCATTCCTTATAATAATTTGGGGCTGAAAATCGAAAACAACGGGTTTAACGATTTCGGCCAAAACTAAGGCGTAGCATTGGTCATCCGCTCCAGGAGGCATGGGCATATTAATGGTATAGCCTCGGCCCTCTTTTTCACCAAGTTGATGGATAAAACCAGTTCCCGGATATAGCGTTCGGGGGTCTTGATGAATATCGAGGAAAAGGACGCGCGGGTCTTCATAAAAATATTCAGCTGTCCCATTACCGGCATGAGCATCAGTATCCAAAATTAAAATTTTTTCCCACTTATAAATTTTTTGCAAATATTTGGCGGCAAAAGCGACGTCATTATATATACAAAACCCTTCGCCTCTATTGGGCTTGGCATGGTGCAGACCACCGCCCAAGGAGACCACCTTGGTATATTGATTAGTAGCAATTAAATCACAGGCTTTTTTAGCCTGGCCCACAATCAATCGGGCTGCCTCTTCCACCTTTCCGGGGCGACCCACTGGGCGATTGTCTCCGGTATGGAACTGAAAGAAACGGCTATTATAATCCTGCCCCAGATTAGCCATTTTAAAATAGTATGCGGTAAATTCGATATATTCTTTTTGACAGATAAGCAACAGGTCTTTTTCTTCTGCCCAGTCCGCTTCCAAGAATTTGTAAATTCCTTTACTGGGAAATTTTTCTCTCAAAAATTGGGGAAATATTTGGTAGCGGTCACCTCGAAAGGGATGACCAGGTCCGAAGTCGTACTCTTTTAATTCTTCGCGGTAGAGGATGGGTAAAGTCATATTTAACGTTTTCCTTTAATTGTAAAAAAAGAGCTTTACGATGATAATCGCCAATATAACGCCCATGAGGTCAGCAATAACACAAACGGGAATTAAATAGCGCGTCTTTTTAATTCCTACGGCACCCAGATAGATGGCCAAAACATAGAAAGTAGTCTCCGCACTGCCCATGATTACGGCCGCAATTCTGCTGGCCAGAGAATCTGGGCCTGTATTTTTCACAATATCTGTAAAGACTCCCAGAGCAGCACTGCCTGACAGCGGCTTAATAAGGGAGATAGAAATAATCTCGAAGGGTAAGTTAAAAAAATTACAGATTCCCCGGAAAATTTCTTGTCCCCAACTAAATGCTCCCGAGGCCTGGAAGGCTTTGACAGCAACAAAAATGGCTAACACGTAAGGGAAGATACGCAGGGTTACATTTATTCCTTCTTTGGCCCCATTAACGAAACAATCATAAACTTTTACCTTTTTAAAGAAAGCATAAGAGACTATCAAGAAGATGAAAATTGGAATAATAAGCTGGGAGATAAAATGCCCAATATTCATTTTAAGACCCGGCGAAATAAAAATAAGATTCCTATGGCTAATATCGCGGAGATGAAGGTAGATAAAATTGTTGGTCCTACGATAAGAGAAGCCTTAGGAGAACCGAAATCAGAAAGAATGCCTATTACCGAAAAAGGGATGAGCTGAATGCTGGCCGTATTAATTACGATAAAAAGCATCATTTCGAAAGTCAAAGTTTCCTTATCGTTATTTAATGTTTGGAGATCTTGCATGGCTTTGATGCCTAAAGGAGTGGCTGCATTTCCTAAGCCGAAAAAATTTGCTAAAAAATTAAGCGTAATGGAAGTGATCGCGGGGTGGTTAGCCGGAATTTTCTTAAAAAGGGCACAAATCAAAGGTTGGAAAGCACGAGCTAAACGGTAAATAAGGCCGGATTCTTCGATTATTTTAGTTATGCCCAACCACAGAGAAATAATTCCCCCAAGAAAAAGAGAGATCTCTACGGCTGCTTTGGCCCCCTCAAAAAAAGATTTAGTTAGCTCCTCCAGGCGGCCATTTATTAAAGAAACAATTACACTGACGAAGAGCAATAAAAACCATACCGTATTCATAAAATTTTAAGCGTTTTGGTATAAGTATTTAATTCCACCTTAGCGCCAATGGGTAGAGTAATCTTATTTGGTCCATGCCCGATATAAGGGCAATAGACTAAGGGGAAATCTATTTTAACTTGTTCGCGCAAGATATTGAAGACATCTTTATTTTTCAGCCCCCGAAAATTTCCTAAAATAACGCCTTGAACTTTAGCAAATTTTTGGGCCAGAATCCATTGGGAAAGCAGCCTGTCTACTTCATAAAGCTTTTGATCCACCTCTTCTAAGAATAAAATTGTTCCGGCAGTTTTTATCTCCCATTTGGTGCCCAGCAAAGCTGATAAAGTAATTAGATTGCCGCCTTTAAGAACTCCGCGGGCTATGCCAGCCCGGTAAATGCCTAAAGGAGCACCGGCAAATAAATTCTTTTGCGGAAATCCCTGACAAGCATTAAGGAAAGAACGGATGGTAAAAGGAGTGGCGGGATGGAAATTGATGATCATCGGCGAATGCCAGGTGATTAGTCCTGTTTTTTCATAGATAACATTCAAGAGAGCGCTAAGGTCGCTGAAACCGGCAAAAATCTTGGGGTGTTTTTTAAGAAGAGTAAAATGGAGATGGGGAAGGAGTTTCATACATCCATAACCTCCCCTTTGGGCCATGATTATTTCTACTTTTTTATTCTTTACCGCCGCATGTATTTGCTTAATCTTTTGCTTAAGGGAGGGCATTTTAGTCAAGAACTTTTTATTCTGTACTCTAAAGCCCAAGCCCTCTAAGGTCTTTACGCCCGCCTTAAATTCTGTTTCTTTTTTCATCAACCAACTGGGAGTGATGATAGAAATTATGGGCAAATTCGTTCCTTTCTATTATAGTATTTCCAAAGGCAGTAGCATTTCTTCCGTATAACCAAATTCGGTAAGGAAACGTTGCGTAGCTTCCATATTTGGCTTCCACCCCATCTTTTCGCCGCGAAATCGAGTGGCTAAAACATAGTCGAAGATCGGGGAGAAAACTCCCATAGCCAGAAAATTTGGTTGACTGCGGGGGTACCCTCCTGGCCCTTTTTCACTAGCCCAAAGGGCATCTAAAAGACAAAGTTGCTGGCGGGGGTAAACTACTCTTCCCGTCTGCTGATCCATGGGACCCAAAATCTCGGGGGTTTTATTAATGGCCAGCAAATAATCGAGGGCGCCTTCCCGATGACCGGGAGCCGGATCAAAGGTACCAAAGTGATTTTTCATAGTCATGGTAAAGCCTCCAAAAGTCTGGCTATGTCCTTTACACATGGCTATATTGATGAGAATATCCACATATCCGTCCACCAAAGGTTTGAGGCATTTTGCTTGTCCGCGAGATCGCCGCCAGGGTTCGGGAACTTTAGTTAAAGTAGTCACTCCTCCCCACTCATTTTCAATTTTGACGCCTGCGGGCAGGTCGGCAAAAGGAGTGTTTTGAGCCATTGAGCCACCATGAATTCCATCGTAAATGTGAATGTTCTCAGGATTTATTCGGCAGATCTTGACCAGGACATGACAAATTTTAGACATGACAGCGCTGCGGGTATGTTGGAGAGCTATATTATTAGTTTTAATAGCCACGACTGTTTCCGCCCAGGACTTACGCGGTGGTTTTAGGAAAATAGTTAACCAAGCTTTCTCAGGATTAGACAATTTAGTTAAAGCACAAGCTAATTTATCTAAGTTTTCCCAAACTAATTCTTTAACTACTATTTTTTCCTGTAAAGACCAAGAAGAAACCGGCTGCAGGTCTCGAGTCATGCGGGAATCAATAATGCCCACCACGCGCCGATGGTCAATATGCGGGTGCACCTGGGTTCCTTTGGCCCAGTGGGCTTTAATCTCGCGGCCGCAAAGAAAAGGAGGGGCAACAGCCGCGACGGTAGCGCTTATTGATTTTTTGAGAAACTTGCGGCGGGATATCGACATAAAATTTTTCACCTCCTGATGATTTATTTTGACCCACTTTGGAGGTTTTCAGCAAGTTTTATTTTGTTATAATAAAAAATAAAAATAGGGGAGGAAATATGAATTTAAAAAATTTACGGGTGAATGAACATCGGCTTCGTACATCCTTGAAAAAAATGGCGGAGATTGGCCAAACCCCCAAAGGTGGTGTACACCGCTTGGCTCTCTCGGATGAAGACCGCGAAGCGCGAAATTTGTTTGTCAATTGGCTTAAAGAATTGGACTTAGAAATTATTATTGATGAGCTGGGGAATATATTTGGGCGCCGGCGCGGCGAGCAAGACCATTTCCCTGCCGTGCTCATGGGGTCTCATTTAGACACTCAGCCGCAAGGGGGAAGGTTTGACGGAATCTTAGGGGTTTTAGGGGCTTTGGAAGTCATGCGCACTCTTCATGAAAACAAGATTAAGACAGAGCGGCCTTTGGTCATCGTTGATTGGACCAATGAAGAAGGATCGCGATTTTCCCCAGCCATGATGGGCTCTGGGGTTTGGACGGGAAAGCTGAACCGAGATTGGGTTTACAATAGAACGGATATAAAAGGGAAGAGAGTGGGGGAAGAGCTGGTCAGAATAGGTTATCGCGGTGAAAAAGAGGCTAAGAGTTTTCCGGTGTACGCTTATTTTGAATTGCATATAGAACAGGGACCTATTTTGGATAAAGAGGGCATCAAAATTGGAGTGCCGCGGGGGATCGTGGGCATAGTTTGGGCGGACCTTTTTGTGGAAGGACAATCAAACCAAGTAGGGCCTACGCCTATGGAGGGAAGGAATGATGCCCTTTGTGCCGCGGCCGAAATGATTTTACAGGTGGAAAAATTGCCCCGAGATATGGGCGGGAATATGGTGGCCACTGTAGGAGAAATCCATAATTTACCAAATTCGCGCAATATTATTCCCGGGCAGGTGCGCTTTACAGTAGATATTCGTTCTTGGGATGATGAATTACTTAGGCGCGGAAAAGAATATCTGCAGACCCAAGTCCAAAAAATTGCGGAGCGGCGGGGATGCGCTTTCCGCTGGGAAGATATCTGGATGATCAACCATACCCCGTTTGCGGAAGAATTGGTCAAACTGGTAAAAAAGACGGCCGCAGAATTGGGTTATTCTACGAAAGAGATGGTCAGCGGCGCAGGACATGATGCCAGTTATTTAAGCCAAATAGCCCCGACCGCCATGATTTTTGTGCCCAGTATTGGAGGGCGGAGTCATGTAGAAGTGGAAGAAACCAAGTGGGCAGATTGTGCAGCCGGAGCGAATGTCCTGTTGCATTGTGTCTGGCAAACAGCTGCCGGAAGAGCAGAATAAATTTCTGTTTTAAAAATTTTAAGAATAACAACTTTATTGATTGTCGAATTGCTTAATTTGACATACCAATAATCATAGTGCTAACTTTTAATTATGCTGCCGAAAAAATTATTCCTAAAAACTTTTGGCTGCCAGATGAATGTTTATGATTCGCAAAGGATTCTGCAATTGCTCGCCCGGGAGAATTATATGCTTGTTAACAATCCGCGCGAGGCCGATTTAATTTTCTTGAATACCTGCACGGTGCGAGAAAAGCCAGCCCAAAAGGTATACAGTATTCTTGGTCGTTTGCGGCCTTTAAAGAAAAAAAATCCGAATTTAATCATTGGGGTAGGGGGGTGCTTGGCGCAACAAGAAGGAGAAAATTTGCTGGCCAGGTTTGCCCAAGTGGATTTTGTTTTAGGGACCAAAGAATTTAATCGCCTCTTGGAAATTTTAAACATAATTGAGAAATCAGGGACGCGCCTGGCGGCCACTGAGCTTAACGGCAGAATAGATCCCTATGCCGAACTCCCTTTGGTGGGAGAACCAAATTCTGCGGCAACGGCCTTTGTGTCGATCATGCAGGGGTGCGATAATTTCTGCTCTTTCTGTATTGTCCCTTTGGTGCGGGGGCGAGAGGTTTCCCGGCCCAGCCGAGATATTTTAAAAGAAATTTCTTTATTAGCGCAAAAAGGAGTTAAAGAAGTTACTTTATTGGGGCAAAATGTTAATTCTTATGGCAAAACCTCTCCTGGAGAATTAGATTTTAGTGGATTGCTTAGGGCAATCCAAGAAATCCCGGGTATAGAAAGAATTCGTTTCACTACTTCTCATCCCCGGGATCTTACCGAGTCGCTCATCGAGTGCTTTGGTCAACTGTCCAAACTTTGCGAGCATATCCATCTGCCCTTACAATCTGGATCTGACCGCATCCTTAAGCTAATGAACCGCGGCTATACCTTCCAGGAATACTTGCAGAAGGTTAAGAGGCTGCGCCAAGTCTGTCCCGATATAAGTATCACCACCGATATGATCGTAGGTTTTCCCGGGGAAAAAGAAGAAGATTTTCAGGCCAGCTTAGAGGCGCTGGGCCTAATCGAGTTTGATGAGATGTTCTCTTTCCAATATGCGGACCGACCGGGGACAAAGGCCTCTTCTTTAGCCGAAAAGGTTCCCAAAGAAATTGGGGAGAGACGCTTAAGAGAATTGCAAACTTTTCAAAAAAAGATTACGCAGCAAAAAAATAAAGCCTATGAAGGGAAAACCGTCCAAGTTTTAGTGGAGGGGAAGAGCAAAAATTGCCTGGAAGAAAGCACAGGGAGGACCCGGACAAATCGTATCGTTAATTTTCCAGGTATTTTTGCCCCAGGAAGGTTAGTGAATGTGAGAATCGTCCAGGCTTACGCCCATAGCTTGCGGGGAGAAGTCCAGAATCCCCCCTTTAATTAAGAAAGAGAAAAAATGATAGATCTACATACCCACACCCTTTTTAGCGATGGAGAACTTTTACCGGCGGAATTGGTGAGAAGAGCCTTGGTTATTGGCTACCAAGCCATTGGCCTGACCGACCATGCGGACTCTTCCAATCTCGATTTAATCGTGCCTCGGCTAGTGGAGGTTTGCCGCGATTTAAATCGCTATTGGCCGATCAAAGTGATTCCGGGGGTGGAATTAACGCATTTGCCGCCAGAATTAATTGTTCCCTTAACCAGCCGGGCCAGAGCATTGGGGGCGCAAATCGTTGTAGTTCATGGTGAAACCATAGCCGAACCTGTACCTCCAGGTACAAACCAGCAAGCTATTTTGGCCGGAGTAGATATTTTGGCTCATCCAGGATTAATATCTGCCGCAGAAGCGGCCTGGGCCAGAGAGAAAGGCGTTTTATTAGAGATTACTTCTCGCTCAGGCCATAGCTTAACCAATGGGCACGTGGCCCAGGTCGCTAAAGAAGCAGGGGCCAATTTAATTTTAAACACTGATACCCATGCTCCTGGTGATCTCATCTCCGCCGAAAAAGCTTTGCAGGTGGTTTTGGGTGCAGGCTTACAGGAAGATCATTTCCAAATAATGTTAGAGAATGCCCGCCGAATAATTGCCCACGTGGGGTAGTTTTAAAAAGAAATTTTTGCAATACCTCGGTGGAAAATATTGGCCTTAAAATCGAAATTCGGGCTTGATTTTGAAATCTAAGGTAGCCGTGTCTTTCTTTTCCCCGATTTCTTCCATCTTGATCCGTAACCTTAAGTCGTTGGCGCTGTCCGCATAAGCCAGAGCATTATCGAAGTCTATGAGTTTTTTCTGGTAAAGGTCAAAGATGGCCTGATCAAAAGTTTGCATCCCTTCCAATGTTCCTTCGGCCATAGCTTCTTTTAATTTGTCCACTTGGGCCTTATGGATCAAGTCTTTAACTCGGGGGGTATCTAAGAGAATTTCCACGGCGGCAACTCGATTGCCATTTATACTGGGAATTAAACGCTGGGAAATAATGGCCCGCAGATTTAAAGAAAGCTGTAAGTAAATTTGCTGATGCCTTTCGGGCGGGAAAAAGTTCATCACTCTCTCAATTGCCTGATTAGCGTTGTTCGCATGAATAGTGGCCAAACAGAGGTGACCAGTCTCCGCATAGTCAATGGCTGATTCCATGGTCTCGACATCGCGGATTTCTCCGATGAGGATGACATCTGGAGCCTGCCGCAAGGTATGCTTTAAAGCAGCGGCGTAACCGTGGGTATCGATACCTATCTCGCGCTGGGTAATGATGGACTTTTTGTGTTCATGAATGAACTCAATGGGATCTTCGATAGTGACTATGTGACCAGGAGCATTAGAATTTCGGTAATCAATTAAAGCGGCCAGGGTGGTGGATTTCCCTGAACCAGTGCGACCAGCCACTAAAACCAGACCCCGTTTCGTCATGGCAATATCTTTAAAGATTTGGGGGAGGCCGAGGTCATCAATAGTCTTGATGTTGATTTTTATGTGGCGCATGACTAAGCCAAAGCATCCTCTTTGGCGGAAAATATTGACTCGGAAACGCCCCAGATTAGGATAGGAGATAGCTAAGTTCATCTCCCACCTTCGGGCAAAGTAGGTTTTCTGGGTTTGGCTCATCAGGGACATAGCCAATTGTTCGGTTTCTTCCGCGGTATATTTACGTGTTCCTCCAGGAACCACCACTCCTTCTACTCTATACATAGGGGGGCTGTCGACCGTAATATAAAGGTCTGAGGCATTTCTTCTAACCATCTCTTCCAATAATTCGCGGATATTCATAGTCATCGCCTTCACCTCCTTAAGTGTTAAAGATATTCGGATTGGTGGCTAAATAAAGGCATTGTTCTTTATCTACAATACCCCGGGTTACTAAATCTTTCAGGGATTGGTCCAGGCTAATCATTCCGTACTTTTGACCCGTTTGAATAGCGGAGGGAAGTTGAGCCACTTTCCCCTCACGGATAAGGTTACGCACAGCGGGTGTGCCGATCATTATCTCTACGGCCGGAACGAGACCCCGCCCATCCCGCCTCTTTAAAAGGACCTGAGAAATAATGGCTTGGATGGATTCGGCAAATTGGGCCCGTACCTGTTCTTGTTGGTGAGCGGGAAAGACATCGATAATTCGATCTATGGTTTTAGCCGCGCCGCTAGTATGAACTGTGGACAGGACTAAGTGGCCAGTTTCGGCGGCCGTTAGGGCTAAAGAAATGGTTTCTAAGTCCCGCATTTCCCCGACCAGGATTATATCAGGATCTTCGCGCAGAGCGCTGCGCAGTGCATTGGCAAAACTATGGGTATGAGCTCCTACCTCCCTTTGGCTGATCAAACATTTTTTAGATTCGTGCACAAATTCAATGGGATCTTCAATAGTGATGATATGTCCCCGCCAAGTATTATTAATGATGTCAATCATGGCCGCCAGGGTGGTTGATTTACCACTACCAGTAGGCCCGGTTACTAAAATTAGACCTTTTTCATTTTTTACCACTTCCCGTAATTGGCGCGGCAAACCAAGTTGCTCCAAAGTCATAATCTTAGAGGGAATCACCCGAAAGACTATGCTATCTCCGCGAGCCTGACGAAAGGCGTTGACCCGGTAGCGAGCTACGCCTTTTAATTCTAAAGAGAAATCTAATTCATGCATTTCTTCAAATTTTTTCCGCTGCTGGTCGTTGAGGACGTCATAGAGCATCTTGTGAATTTCTTCGCGGCTAAGAGGTGGCATTTCAATCCTTTTCATCTCCCCATGGATGCGCACCATGGGTGATTCGCCAGCACTCAGATGTAAATCAGAAGCATTCTCCTTTTGGACAAAGATTAAAAGTTCCGAAATATCCATTTTTCACCTTTCTTTCCCAATTCTTTATTAATTCCTGACCTTAAAATTTATAAGGCAAGAGTTTATTCTGGACTCAAAAGATTTATCGGCAAAGGAATAAAGAAACTTCACTCAATATCTATCGTTACAGCTTATTTATATTTAGGATAGAGTCAAGCCCTTGCCCTATGGGCAAATATGGAAAAATAGAATGATGATAAATTGGAATAATGGAATATTGGAATAATGGGGAAATGGCGAGGAGGGGAGCAAGGGGGCAGGGAGCAGGGCTAATAAAAGTGCTGCATTTGGGCAGGGCCAATTAAAGGCCAAGGGGAAAGTGAATAGCGAGGTAGTGTTGAGCGTTAAAAGAATTGGAATAATGGAATATTGGAATGATGGGATATTGAGGTGAATCATAATCCCTCCCTACGTCCCTTTAAAAAGGGAGGATACACACCCCTCTTTTCTAAAGAGGGGGCGGGGGAGATTATAGGACGCAGATAAACGCAGATTTTCAAGATTAAAAATAATTATTTAATATTCTCTTTTTATATGTGTGCTCTATACTACATACTTGCAACCCCTTTAAATTTTATTAAGAAAAAAATGACTCTTGCAGAGCCCTCAGAGCGCCCAGAGAAATAAATGGATAAAATTATAAAAAAATATAAATTTTTTCTCTGTGTCTTTTGCGGGCTCTGCGAGAAATAAGTTTTTGGCTGCGGCTTTGCCGCGTGGCTATTATTAAGAAAATAATTCTCTGACCCAGAAGTTATTATTCATGGATTTGCAGCCTAAAATTTAAACTTTCTACCCTTGCGAGAGGTATTATGGACATGAACATAAAAAAATTGCAAAAAGAAATTGATGTGTTAGAATAAATTTTTGATGACCAAGGAGATTAAAAAAAACTTGGACTATTGGCTCGACAGCTATCTGCATTATTTGGCCGTGGAAAAAGGATTGAGCCCCAATACCCTGGAAGCCTATGCTCATGATTTGCAGGGATATGCTCTTTTTTTAAGAAGTCAAGGGGAAGAATTAGGAAAAATAAACTCCTTGGAGGGAATTAGAAAATATTTCCAGGAGTTACATTCCCAGGGCCTTTCTCCCCGAAGTCAAGCACGGATTCTTTCCGCTTTAAGGGGGTTTTATAAATTTTTAGTCCGCGAGCAGGCCTTGACGGAGAACCCGGTCCAAAAATTGCCCACGCCCAAAATTAACCCCCACCTTCCCGAGATACTCAATGCTCAAGAAGTGGAGAAACTTTTAGAGCAGCCTAACCTACAAAGCTCTTTAGGGATTCGCGACCGGGCCATGTTAGAACTTTTATATGCGACGGGTCTGCGCGTCTCCGAATTAATTCATCTCACCCTGAATGATGTCAATTTAGATTTGGGCTATGTGCGGACCAAAGGGAAAGGGGGGAAAGAGAGAATTGTCCCTTTAGGCGGAGAAGCTCGGCGAGCCCTTTTAGAATATCTCCAAGGCCCTCGCCGGCAGGCCCAAGAGAAAAATGGGGAGGCAACTTTATTTTTAGGAAATAGAGGAAGAGGCCTTTCTCGTCAGGGATTTTGGAAAATAATTAAAAAACATGCTTGGGCCGCGGGGATAAGCAAGAGAATCACTCCCCACATGTTACGCCATTCTTTCGCCACCCATCTTTTAGAAAGAGGTGCCGACCTGCGTTCTGTACAATCAATGTTGGGACATGCCAATATCGCCACTACGCAAATTTACACCCATGTGTCCCGGGAGCATTTAAAATTAATCCACCGTAAATATCATCCCCGGGGTTAAAAATGGACGTGATTACCACCCATATCAATGCTGATTTTGATTCTTTAGCCTCCATGCTAGCGGCCAAGAAATTATACCCCCAGGCCGTCATTGTTTTTCCGGGATCGCAAGAAAAAAATTTACGGGACTTTTTTGTGCAATCGGCATTTTACGTAATGGAGACCAAGCGCTTAAAAAACATCCCTTTTGATAAAGTGCGCCGGCTAATATTAGTGGATACCCGCCAGCCTGGCCGCATCGGGAAATTTGCTGAATTAGCTCAGCGCCCCGAGGTAGAATTACATATTTTTGATCACCATCCGCCATCTGCCGAAGATCTGCATGGGAAGGTAGAATATATTCAAGAAGTGGGGGCTACTATAACCATATTAGTTAAAATTTTAAGAGAGCGGGGCGTAACGATTAATGCCGAAGAAGCTACAATTATGGCCTTAGGATTGTACGAGGATACCGGATCTTTTACTTTCACCTCGACTACTAAAGAAGACCTGGAAGCAGGGGCTTTTCTCTTGGCCCATGGGGCTAATTTGAACATGGTGGCCAACATGATTACCCGCGAACTTACCTCGGAACAGATTTCCCTTTTGAACGAATTAATCCATAGCAGGACTTCTTATCTCATCAAGGGCGTGGAGATAGTAGTAGCCAAAGCTACAGCTAATAAATATGTAGGAGATTTTGCTCTCCTGGTGCATAAATTACGCGACATGGAGAATATACGGGTGCTTTTCGCTTTGGCGGAGATGGAGGATCGGGTTTATTTCGTGGGGCGGAGCAGCATTCCTGAAGTCAATGCGGCGGAGATGGCGGCGCTTTTTGGCGGAGGTGGGCATCCTACGGCAGCTTCAGCATCCATTAAAGGAATGAGCCTGGCTCAAGTAGAAGAAAAGCTCTTAAATTATTTGGAAGGTCGCCTACCCGCGACAAAGTTGGCCCGAGATCTGATGTCTTTTCCGGTAAAGACTGTTGGGGTAAATGATACTATAGCCCAGGCCAGCGAATTGCTCACCCGCTATAATATCAATGTCTTGCCGGTCATGGATAAAGAAAAATTAGTTGGGCTAATTTCTCGGCAAGTAATTGAAAAGGCGGCTTATCATGGATTCCGGGATGCTCCGGTTAAAGATTATATGACGAGCGAATTTGCTGTCGTTCATCCGCGCACCGCTTTGACCAAAGTGCAGGATATAATAGTAGGCCATAACCAGCGGTTTTTGCCGGTGATGGAAAAAGATAAATTGGTAGGCGCCATTACCCGTACCGACCTGCTGCGCTGGATGTATACCAGCACTCACCAATCCTGGCCGGCTCCTGCCGAAAGAGAATTTTCGGCCCTACGCCCGCGCACCAAAGGGTTGGTGAACATCTTAGAAGAACGCTTACCAGCAGATGTGCTCTCCTTAATGAAGACCATCGGGGAGATGGGAGCTAAATTAGGCTACCAAGTATACGCTGTGGGCGGATTCGTCCGGGACCTTCTGCTGCGGATTGAAAATTTTGATATTGATATTGTGGTCGAAGGGGAGGGGATTAAATTAGCCCAACTCTTAGCGGAGCAGGGAGGGGGTCAAATTCAAGTACATAAAAAATTTGGCACAGCCACCTTAATCTTTCCTCAAGGAAGGCGGCTCGATATTGCTACTGCCCGCTTGGAGTATTATGAACATCCAGCCGCTCTTCCCCGTATCGAACATAGCTCTATCAAACTTGATCTTTTTCGCCGAGACTTTACGATAAACGCTTTAGCCCTCCACCTCCATCCACAACACTTTGGGGAATTGATAGACTTTTTTGGTGGGCAGAGGGACCTGAAAGAAAGACTTATTAGGGTTATTCATAACCTGAGTTTTATAGAAGATCCCACGCGCATATTTCGGGCCCTGCGTTTTGAACAACGGATCAGTTTTCAGATTGCCCGCCATACGCAGATGCTCATGGAAAATGCTGTCCGACTAGAACTTTTCGGGCGTTTATCAGGTAAAAGACTTTTTCATGAATTGGTACTTTGTCTGGCAGAGGAAAAGCCTTGGCAGGTTATCAAACGGTTGGGAGATTATAATTTGTTAAAATTCTTTCACCCCCGGCTGAATGTAGACCGCTCTCTGGAGAACCTTTTCCAAAATCTGGAAAATGTTATCTCTTGGTATCAACTATTATTTACGGGGGAGAAGTATGATAAATGGTTAGTTTTTTTCTTAGGGTTAGTTGAACATCTGAACGAAAAGGAAATTCAAGAGCTATTAAAAAGACTTGCTCTTCCAGAAAAATTCAAAGAAAGGTTTTTAGAAAATAGACGGTCCGCTTGGAAAGTGGAAGAAGAATTAATTCGTTCTCCAGGGCTAAAGCGGAGCGAAATATATTCCCTGCTCAAGCCCTTGCCGGTTGAATTCCTTCTTTATGCTATGGGTAGAACAAGTTCGGCCGAGGCCCGCAAGGCGATTTCCCTTTATTTTACCGCTCTAAAACCGGTCCAAGTTTTGTTAAAAGGGAAAGATTTGAAAAAACTGGGATATCCGCCGGGGCCGATTTATAATAAGATCTTTCATGACCTGCTCCGGGCTCGTTTAGACGGAGAAGTGCATACTTATCAAGATGAAGTGGCTTTGGTGCAAAAACGTTTTGCCTCTGCTCACGATTCTATTAAAGAAGATAATTTGCCGATTAATTTAATTTCCGCTAAGGAAAGGAGTACAGTTTGAATTATGGATAAACAGCGTGTTTTAAGTGGTATGCGCCCCTCAGGAAAGCTGCATTTGGGGAATTTAGCGGGAGCATTGGAAAATTGGAAAAAACTGCAGGAGGATTATGAGTGTTACTTTTTCGCGGCTGATTGGCATGCTTTGACCACCGAATATAGTAACCCGGAAATAATTAGGGCCAGCATAAAAGAAATGTTCCTTGATTGGCTAAGCGTTGGTTTATCGCCAGAGAAGAGCGTGCTTTTTATCCAATCCCGGATTAAAGAACATGCCGAATTGCATTTACTCTTATCTATGATAACTCCCCTTTCTTGGTTAGAGCGGGTACCTACTTATAAAGAGCAGCAGCAAGAATTGAGTAACAAAGATTTGTCTACCTATGGGTTTTTGGGTTACCCTCTCCTGCAAACTGCTGATATAATTATCTATAAAGCTCACAAAGTACCGGTGGGTATAGATCAAGTTCCTCATGTGGAGCTTTCGCGAGAAATTGCGCGGCGGTTTAACTTTTTTTACGGGCCCGTTTTCCCTTTGCCCGAACCGTTGCTTACGGAAGTTCCTAAATTATTAGGTATCGATGGTCGCAAAATGAGCAAATCTTACAACAACGCCATTTACATCTCCGATACTCCCGAAGAGATTCGCCAGAAAGTAAGCCAAATGTTTACCGACCCTAACCGCATCCGGAGGAATGACCCGGGCAATCCCGAGATATGCAATGTTTTCTCCTTCCATCGCCTCTACAGTTCACCCCAGTTAGTAGAGGAGATTAACCTAAGTTGTCGTCAAGGTGGCCTAGGTTGCGTGGAAGACAAAAAGATTATGGCGGAGAATTTGATTAACTACTTGGCGCCCATCCATGAAAAAAGGAGGCAAATTTTACAGAACCCCCATTTATTAGAAGAAGTAATCGAGGATGGCTGCCGCCGGGCTGGGGAAGTAGCGAGGCAGACCATGGAGGAAGTTCGGCAGGCTATGAAAATAAGTTAGGCAGAGGCCGCCCAATAGAGGAAAAAACGATGGCCCAATATAATCTTTATCCGGAATTCGAACAGCCCGAATTACCTTTAAACGTGAAGCTGGAAATTTTTGAAGGTCCGCTGGATCTTCTCTTGCATTTGATCAAAAAGAATGAAATTAATATCTATGATATTCCCATCACCTTGATTACGCAGCAATACTTGGAATATTTGGAGATGATGAAGAACCTCAACTTAGATATAGCGGGTGAATTTCTGCTCATGGCGGCGACCCTTTTGCATATAAAGTCTAAAATGCTGCTGCCGCCTGCGGAAAGCGCTGAGGAGGAAGGGGAAGAAGAGGCGGCTGAAGACCCGCGGGCCGAATTAGTAAGACGGCTACTCGAATACCAGAAGTACAAAGAAGCGGCTGCTGAATTAGCCAAGCGGGATTTGCTGGAGCGGGAGGTATTTACCCGGAAGGTACTAAGCGATGAATTAATTAATCTCCCTGCGGAAGAGGTAGTCATTGGTGAATTAACCTTGTTTGATTTAATCGAGGCTTTAAAGAAAGTCCTCCAACGTGTTTCGCCCGAAGAGTTTCAGGAAATTTCCCTGGATAGTTTCAGCCTCAAGGAAAAGATCCAGCAGATAATGGAGTTAATCTGGAAAGAAAACAGCATTTCTTTTACCCAGCTTTTCCCTCCGGAAGCTTCCAAGCGGGAAATTATTCTAAGTTTTTTAGCTCTGTTGGAACTTTTGCGCCTCCGTTTAGTAAAAGCCTATCAAACAGAGGCTTTTGGCCCAATCCGTATCTTTTCACCCATAGATGTGGAAGAAGGAAGAAAATTTATAGCGGAAGGGGTTTGGTAAAGTGGAGAATCAACGGTTACCGGCTATCATCGAAGCTTTAATTTTCGCTGCTGAGGCCCCTTTGCCTTTAGAAAAGATTAGAGAAATTTTGGATGTGCCCAAGAAAGAAGTCCAAGGCATACTGGAGCAGCTGCGCGCCGACTATGCTAAGCAAGAGCGCGGTTTTACTTTGGTCGAGGTGGCTGAAGGCTGGCAGTTCCGCACCCGTCCCGAATATGCTCCTTGGATCAGAAAGATGAAGAAAGCGAAGACCTTTGCCCTCAGTCAGCCTGCTTTGGAAACTTTAGCCGTCATTGCTTATAAACAACCAATCATGCGCTCAGAAATCGAAAAAATTCGGGGCGTGGATTCCGGGGGAGTGTTGCGGACGTTATTAGAAAAAAAGCTCATAAAAATTTTGGGGAGGAAAGATATACCCGGCCGTCCCTTAGTCTATGGGACGTCGCGGCATTTTTTGGAGACTTTTGGGCTCAAAGATTTGACCAGTTTACCTACCATAAAAGAGATGGAAAGTTTGGGGGCCGGGGAGAGAGAAAAAATTTTATCGACCAATGGGCTTATTGATCCTGACCAAGAAAATGTCCCTGAGGAAGCGGGGGATGATTTGGGGCCGCAAGAAACGGAAAGGGAATTAACCAAAGAAGAAGGTAAGGAAAATTTGCCCGAAGCGAAAACAAATGAACAATCTTCTGAGAATATCGAAAATTCTGGCTGAGGCGGGTTTAGCCTCCAGGCGCCAAGCCGAGGAATTAATCCGGGAAGGGCGAGTTACGGTTAATGGCCGGGTGGCCCAGATGGGAGATAAAGCTGACCCGGCCCAAGACCATATAAAAGTAGACGGCCGGCGCATCTCCCCTCTGACTAATAAAGTTTATATGATCCTTTACAAACCCAAAGGAGTAGTAACTTCTACAGAAGATCCGGAGGGGAGAACGACGGTCTTGGACTTAATTAAACCATTAAAAACTCGTCTTTTCCCGGTGGGTCGCCTCGATTTTGACGCGGAGGGAGTTCTCCTTTTGACGAATGATGGCCAGATGGCCCATTGTTTAACCCACCCTTCGTTCCGGGTGCCCCGCAAATACTTAGTTAAAATTAAGGGCCAGCCTACGGAGGAAGAAATAGAAAAACTCCGGCAGGGGATAAAATTGGCCGAGGGCCATACGGCTCCTTGTATCATTTTTCCAGTGAAAAAAACTACAGAGAATCTCTGGGTGGAGATGACTTTGTTCGAAGGGCGCAATAGACAAATAAAAAGAATGTGGGAAAAAATCGGTTATCAAGTATTGAAATTAAAAAGGATAGCCTTTGCCGGCCTAAGCTTAGAGAAAATGCGCCCTGGGGAATATCGTTTTTTGACTCCGCGCGAGCTGCAAAGGCTGCAGAAAGTTATCCAAAATAAAAAAACCACCCCCGAGGGCTGAGGCAAAATTTATGGAGTTCTCCAAAAAGGGCGATGGAGGTTTTACCAGTCTTTTAGGTGGGGAGAGAGTATCTAAAGCAGACCCCAGACCGGAAACTTACGGCACAATTGATGAAGCCAGTTCTGCTTTAGGATTAGCCCGAGCTACAGCTGCCCGGGAGCAAACCCAGGCCATTATTCTTTCTATCCAAAAAGACTTGCAGATCTTGGCGGCCGAGTTAGCTACCGGAGCCCTCTCCCAGACTCCTTATCCCTACCGCATTGAGGTAACTCATGTACAAAGGTTAGAAAATTTAATTGCTGATTTACAAAAGGAAGTAACTCTGCCAAACGAGTTTATTTTGCCCGGGAAGACTCTTTCTTCCGCCGCTATCGACTTAGCCCGGACTATTATCCGCAGAGCAGAGCGCCGCGCCGTGCTTTTGTACCAGGAAAAAATTATTGACAATCCCCAGGTCTTAGCCTTCCTTAACCGCCTGGCTGATCTCCTTTTCACTTTGGCCAGATATGAGGAAGCTTGATTAATGTTTTCTCTTCTCCAACAGGTCAAAAAGACCATAAACAAGTATGAAATGCTCCAACCTGGCGATGGAGTAGTGATTGGCGTATCCGGAGGGCCTGATTCCATGGCTCTTTTGCGGGTTCTCTGGGAATTACGGTTAGAGCTTCGTCTTTCCCTTTATGTAGCCCATTTGAACCATGGACTTCGCCCGGAAGCAGAAGAAGAGAAAAAGTTTGTGCAAAAAGTGGCCGGAGTTTTAAGTCTGCCTTTTTTTTATCAGAAAGCTGATGTATTGGCTTGGCAAAAAGAGAAAAATATCCCCTTGCAAGAAGCAGCCCGGGAAGTGCGCTACGCCTTTCTAAACGAAGTCGCCCAAAAACAGAGGGCCACTAAAATTGCCTTGGGACATACTGCTGATGATCAAGTAGAGTCCATAGTGATGCGCTTCTTGCGTGGCTCAGGGTCGCGGGGTTTGGCCGGAATTCCTCCGGTGCGGGAGGGGCTTTATATTCGCCCTTTGATCGAATGCTGGCGGGAGCAAATCGAAGATTTTTTAAAGAAAAAGAAAATCTCTTTCTTGACCGATCCTTCCAACCGTTATTTGCATTATCTAAGAAACCGGATTCGCCATGAGCTTATTCCTCTGCTCCAAAAGTATAATCCCAATTTGCCCCATACCCTCTGGCAAATGGGCGAGATATTTCGGGCCGAAGAAGAATACTGGGAGAACCTCCTCCAAGAGAAGTTTGCTTCTTTTGTGCGTCAGCAAAAAAAGGACGCGCTTATTTTAGATATTCCCTCTTTACTGGAACAGCCTTTAGCCATGCAGTGGCGGGTTATCCGCCAGGCTATCCGGAATACTTTGGGCCATCTGCGCCGCATAGGTTTTATCCATGTTGGGGAGATAACCCGTTTGATTCAATCTCCAGAACCGAATAAGACTTTGTTACTTCCCCACGGATTGCGCGTTATCAAATCCTATCAAACTCTAACTTTAGCTTTACAGCCTGAGCACGTTCCTTCTTTTAATTATCAAATTAAGGGGCCAGGCTATATAGAAATACCGGAAATAGGCCGAGCTCTGAATTTGGAAATTACTTCTCGTCCTCCCTTAAATAAAGAAACAGCTTCTAATAATGTAGCTTTCTTGGATTTTGATCATTTAGACTTCCCTTTATTTGTTAGGTCATTCCGGCCCGGAGATCGCCTCCAACCCTTGGGCATGGACAAAGAAAAGAAGCTAAAGGATCTTTTTATAGATTTAAAAATTCCCGTTCGCCAACGGCGCCTGATTCCGCTACTCTTTAAAAATGACCAGATTCTTTGGGTGGCTGGAATCCGTCTTGACCATCGGGCGCGGGTAAAGCCAGAGACCAAAAGAGTTTTACGGGTCGAGATATTCTGAAGCTGGCGCCCATTTTTTATGCGTAAAATCGCCCCTTCCGCACCTTTGGTAAAGGAAGATTTTTCCGTTGTGCAAAACCTTACTTTGTGCTATAAATATTTAAACTTAGCAGAAGCGTAAAAATAGTTTTATTCCTTTTTTAAGCGGCTTAACCGGGGAAGAAAAAGAGGCAAATTAGTTTCCCCGGGGTGAAAAAGACCAAATTTTAATCGATTAGAAAGAGGCTTATGGGGGAAAAGAGAGTGGGCCCCTTTTATAAAAATTTGGCGATTTGGCTGGTCATCAGCGTGATGATGATTTTGCTCTTCAATCTTTTTAACCAACCTCGTTCTTCCTCAGAAAAAATAATTTTTAGCGAATTCTTGAGCGCCTTAGACCGGGGAGAGATTAAAGAAGTCACCATTCAAGGGCATAATATCTCTGGCCGATTTGCTAATCGCCGAGAATTTAAAACTTATGCGCCCAATTATCCTGAGCTCATTAAAATCTTAAGGGAGAAAGAGGTAAAAATCACGGCCAAACCAGAAGAAGAGTCTCCTTGGTATATGACTTTGCTCGTCTCTTGGTTCCCCATGCTGCTGCTCATTGGGTTTTGGGTCTTTTTTATGCGGCAGATGCAAGCGGGGGGAACAAAGGCGATGTCTTTTGGCAAAGCCCGGGTTAAATTGCTCAATGAACGGCATCAAAAAGTTACTTTTATGGATGTAGCCGGCATAGATGAATCCAAGGAAGAGTTGCAAGAAATCATTGAGTTTCTCCGGGATCCGAAAAAATTTACCAAGCTCGGAGGGCGTATTCCTAAAGGAGTACTTTTAGTAGGTCCTCCGGGAACAGGCAAAACCCTTTTAGCCCGGGCTATCGCCGGCGAAGCAAATGTACCTTTCTTCTCCATCAGCGGTTCCGATTTTGTGGAGATGTTCGTAGGGGTGGGCGCCTCGCGAGTGCGCGACCTCTTCATCCAAGGGAAGAAGCATGCGCCCTGTATTATTTTTATCGATGAAATTGATGCCGTTGGTCGGCATCGCGGGGCCGGTCTGGGCGGAGGGCATGATGAAAGAGAACAGACTTTAAACCAACTACTGGTCGAGATGGATGGCTTCGAATCGAACGAGGGCGTAATCATTGTGGCCGCTACGAACCGCCCGGATGTTCTGGATCCAGCCCTGCTTCGTCCAGGAAGGTTTGACCGGCAAGTAGTCGTGCCCCGTCCTGATGTGAAAGGAAGGGAAGAAATTTTAAAAGTGCACACTAGAAAAACCCCTCTGGCGGAGGATGTTAGTCTTTCAGTGTTGGCCCGTGGCACTCCCGGTTTTACCGGCGCAGATTTGGAAAATTTAGTCAATGAAGCTGCTCTTTTAGCTGCCCGGAAAGGGAGGTCCAGAGTCACTATGGACGACTTCGAAGCAGCGAAAGATAAAGTACTCATGGGCGTGGAAAGGCGAACGATGATTATCAGTGAGGAGGAGAAGCGGCTCACCGCCTACCACGAAGCTGGACACACCTTGGTGGCCAAATTCCTACCCTGTGCTGATCCGATTCACAAAGTGACCATAATTCCCCGGGGACGGGCCTTGGGGGTGACCCAACAGCTTCCTGCGGAAGACAAACATACTCTTTCCCGTGATTACATTTTGAATAAAATCACCATTTTCTTAGGGGGTAGGGCAGCAGAAGAGCTGGTTTTACACACCCAGACCACAGGAGCAGGTAATGATTTAGAAATGGCTACGGAGTGGGCGCGCAAAATGGTCTGTGATTATGGGATGAGTGAAAGGTTAGGGCCGGTCACCTTTGGCAAGCGAGATGAACATATTTTCTTAGGGCGGGAGATTGCTCAAGCTAAAGAGTATAGCGAAAAGACCGCCATAGAAATTGATGAGGAAATTAAACGCTTAGTATTAGAAAATTATAATCGCGCTAAAGGGATAATCATCGAAAACATGGATAAACTCCACCGCTTGGCCACAGCACTATTGGAGAAAGAAGTTTTGGCTGGGGAAGAGATTGACCAGGTCTTAGGGCTCAAACCAGCCCACCCCGAAGGCCCGCCGAAAGATTTAGTCCAAGAAGGGAGGCTTTTTTAGAAGGGCTTGTAGGTCAAGGGCTGAGGGTGGGGTTATAACCCGATTTCCTTGATTGCGGGGCCTTTTTTATTTTATTAAGCCCGAAGATAACATATGATACTTGCTTTTCGCCAGCAAAAGTATGACCTAAGTCAGCGTACCCTTATTATGGGAGCTTTAAATGTCACTCCCGATTCCTTCTCTGACGGTGGCCTTTTTTTTGATTTGGAGAAAGCAGTGGCCCGCGGGCGGCAGATGGCTGCCGAAGGAGCAGATCTGATCGATATTGGCGGAGAATCGACCAGGCCAGGAGCAAAACCCTTAGATGAAGAGGAGGAGCTTCGCCGCGTAATTCCCCTTATCCGCGCTTTGCGCCAAGAGATTAATATTCCTATTTCCGTAGACACCCGTAAAGCGCGGGTGGCGGAAGAATCCTTGGCCGCCGGGGCCGAGATGATCAATGACGTGAGCGCGCTAAGATTCGATAAAAGAATGGTTGACGTTGTTAGAGAGGCCAAAGTTCCGGTAGTACTCATGCACATGCGCGGCGATCCAGAGACCATGCAATTAAACACCCACTACGATGATCTATTGGGGGAGATTTTTTCATTTTTAAAAGAAAGGATAATTTTTGCGGAAGACCACGGCATTTCCGCGGAAAAGATAATCATAGATCCAGGTTTGGGTTTTGGGAAATCTTTAGAAGAAGGGCATAATCTTTTAATTTTGAAGTACCTGCAGAAATTTCGTGAACTGGGCAAACCCTTGCTCGTTGGTCCTTCGCGCAAGGCCTTTATCGGCCGCATCTTAAACCTTCCGCCGTTAGAACGGGAAGAAGGAACGATGGCGGCCGTGGCTATTGCTATTTTAAACGGGGCTAATATCGTCCGCGTGCATGAAGTAGCCCGGATGGGCCGCGTAGTAAAGGTAGCCGATGCTATATTGCGCTGTGATCATCAGCGGCTAACGCCAGAATAGCTAGAGGGAGATGAGGAAAAGTGCGTAAACTTTTCGGCACCGATGGCATAAGGGGCGTGGCCAATGTAGAACCCATGACCACCGAGATGGCCATGCAAGTGGGACGCGGGGTGGCTTATATTTTTAAGAATAAAAAGCGGCGACACAAAATCGTCATCGGCAAAGACACCCGTCTTTCTGGCTACATGCTGGAAAATGCCTTGGTAGCCGGAATCTGCTCGATGGGGGTGGACGTCCTCCTGGTGGGACCTTTGCCCACTCCCGGAATCGCCTTTATTACTGCTTCCATGAGAGCCGATGCGGGGATCGTTATTTCAGCTTCCCACAATCCTTTTCAAGATAATGGGATAAAAATTTTTTCTGGTAACGGCTTCAAGTTACCCGACGATTTAGAGTTGAAAATAGAGGAATTAATCTTTTCGGAGCAAATTGACTCCTTGCGGCCGACGGCCGCCGAAATAGGCAAAGCCTACCGGGTAGATGATGCTGTGGGGAGATACGTGGTCCATTTGAAAAATTCTTTCCCTAAAGATCTTACCCTCGATGGCGTGAAGATAGTCTTGGATTGTGCCCATGGCGCTGCTTATAAAGTTGCGCCGGCCGTTTTTGAAGAATTGGGAGCGGAGGTAATTGCTCTGGGAGTGGAACCTAATGGGGAGAATATTAACTACCAATGCGGTTCCCTTCATCCTCATTTGGTTATGGAAAAAGTGCGGGAATGTCAAGCTGATATCGGTATTTCCTTAGATGGCGATGCGGATCGGGCCATATTTGCCGATGAGCAAGGGAACTTGGTAGATGGGGACCAGATTATGGCCATCTGCGCCCACGACTTGAAGAAGAAAAAAAGACTTAACCATAATACTTTAGTCGCTACGGTAATGAGCAATATGGGCTTAGATTTAGCTATGAAAGAAAAAGGCATAAAAGTAGTGCGTACTCAAGTGGGTGACCGCTATGTAGTGGAAGAGATGAATCGCGGGGGGTATAACTTGGGCGGGGAACAATCTGGTCATTTTATCTTTTTGGACTATAATACCACGGGCGATGGCGTGCTCTCCGCTTTGCAGGTTTTAGCGGTTATGCAGAGGGAAAATAAAAAGCTTTCCGAATTATCCAAGATCATGACGAAATTCCCGCAAGTTTTAATAAACGTTCCAGTACGAGAAAAAAGAGATCCGGCCCAGATTCCAGAATTAGCCAAGTTGCTGAAGAATATAAAAGAAAAGTTAGCAAATAAAGGGCGCTTGTTGGTTCGTCCCTCCGGAACAGAGAATCTCATGCGCATAATGGTGGAAGGAGAAGACAAAGAAAAGATTAATGCCTATGCCCAAGAAATTGCCGCGAGTATCCGCAAAAATATGGCTTAAAAAGTTTTGCCTACCTCTGTCCCAGTTTCTAATTAAAAGGAGGAGCGGTGAGCAAATTATCAGTTAATGTAGATCACGTAGCTACTCTCCGGCAAGCCCGGCGAGGCAAACAGCCCGATCCAGTAGCCGCGGCAGTTTTGGCCGAGTTGGCTGGCGCAGATGGGATCATTGTACATCTGCGGGAAGATCGGCGCCATATCCAAGAACGTGATTTGGAAATATTGCGCCAAGTGGTCAAAACTCACCTTAACCTGGAAATGGCCAACACCGAGGAGATCATGCAAATTGCCCTGCGGGTTAAACCAGACATGGTGACCTTCGTGCCGGAAAGAAGAGAGGAACTCACGACCGAAGGGGGCCTTGATGTTGTAAGTAATCAGGAGGCGCTGCAAAAAAGTATCCAAAAATTAAAAGCCGCAGGAATTCAGACCAGCCTTTTTATTGACCCAGAACCGCGCCAAGTGAGGGCCAGTAAAAAAATAGGCGCTGAATTTATAGAAATCCACACGGGAAGGTATTGTGAGGCCAGCAATGAACTGACGAGAGCGCAAGAATTTCAACGCATTATCGCTGCTATTCGTCTCGCTCATCGGCTTGGTTTACGCATCAAGATTGGTCACGGATTAGATTATCAAAATGTTCTTCCTTTTACCAATATCCCCGAAATCGAAGACTTTAGTATTGGACATAGTATTATCTCCCGAGCTGTTCTCGTGGGTATAGAGAAGGCTGTGCGAGAAATGAAAGAAATTATAAAATAATATTTCTCGTCCCCAGCCTTCCCTCCCGAGTAAATAAATGCCGTGCGGGAAATTTTTAAAATTTCCTTTAGGCCAGGCTAAGAAATTTTTTAGATCCGCTCCCTCAATTAGAGCAGGCACCGTTTAAAAATAAATTATAGCAGGGGGGAGATGAGGAAGGGGATGTCTGCTTATCGACTAAAAATTGCTTTCTGGAAAAATTAATCCTCTTTTTGCCCCTTTAACCAAGGGAGGTTAGAGGGGATTTGCTTAATAAATTATAAAAAGGGGGCAATTATTTAGCATACGGGAGGGGATATAAGGATTTTTGATGATCTACGGTGTGGGAATTGATATAGTCCAAATTAAAAGGATAGAAGAGGCTCTGCAACGCTGGGGCGAAAGGTTTAGAAATAAAGTTTTCACCTCTGCAGAAGTGAACTATTGCCAAAAAAAACGGAATGCGGCCGCTAATTATGCGGCGCGGTTTGCGGCCAAAGAAGCTTTCGTCAAAGCCTTAGGAATAGGTATGCGCCGCGGAGTTCATTGGCGCGAAGTAGAAGTGGAGCGTGGGCCGTTAGGAAAGCCCCTATTAAAAATTTCTGGCCGAGCGCAAGAGATTTGCCAAAAAGAAGGGATCAAAACGATTTTGGTCAGCCTGACGCATGATCGAGATTATAGTTGTGCCTTGGTCATTTTGGAAAAATGACCAGCGGGGTGGTCAAATTAAAAATAAAGGGAAGAGGTAAGCAATGAAGATAGTCACCGCAGAAATCATGAAGCGTTTAGACCGCCGTACCATAGAAGATTTCGGCATCCCCGGCATAGTGCTCATGGAAAATGCTGCTCGTTCCACCATCAATGCCCTGCAACGTTATTTCCCTGATTTGCCCAAACGCCGGGTGGCTATATTTGCTGGCCGGGGCAACAACGGCGGAGATGCTCTGGCCGTCGCCCGCTATTTGCACAATAAAAAAGTAGGATATCGGGTATATCTGTTGGCCGAGAAATCTGAATTAAGAGATGAAGCCGCTGCTAATTTAGAAATTCTCACGAAAATGGGCGGGGAAATTTTTCCTATAGTTAATCCCGAAGATTTAGCCAACCTTAAAATGCAGATTGCCCACCACGATCTTTTTATCGATGGTATTTTCGGTACGGGTTTAAAGGGGCCTATAAAAGGGTTAGCCTTTGACGTTATTGATTTTTTGAATTCTTTGCAGCGTCCTGTGGTAGCCATCGACCTGCCTTCGGGAGTCGATGCCGATACTGGGCAAATTTGGGGAATTTGTGTGCAGGCTTCTTTAACCGTTACTTTTGGTTTACCCAAGCGTGGGCTCTTCATTTACCCGGGAGCGCAGTATTGCGGCCATATCCTAATTGCGGATATTTCCATCCCGGAATCGGCCGTCCAGCAGGAAAATATTAAGGATTATATTCTCGAAGCCAGGGAATTTGCTCGTCTTCTTCCTGCGCGACCACCCAATACGCATAAAGGGGATTTTGGCCACCTCTTTGTCTTGGCTGGTTCGCCCGGTAAAACTGGGGCAGCCGCTATGGTTGGTGAAGCCGCCGTAAGAGTAGGGGCCGGCTTGGTCACTTTAGGCATTCCGGATAGCTTAAACCCTATTTTGGAGGTAAAGTTAACCGAAGCGATGACCGAACCTCTTCCCGAAACCAAAGAAAAAACTCTCTCCCTCAACGCCCTAAACCGCATTCGGGAGCTAATGTATAGAAAGACGGCCCTCGCCTTGGGGCCAGGCCTTTCGATGAACCCGCAAACAACCCGTCTGGTGCAGAAAATTTTAAGGGAGAACGTTTTGCCGGCAGTCATTGATGCTGACGGATTAAGCGCCCTCACCGGGAAGACCGAGTTATTGAAAAGGAGCCGCGCGCCAATTATCTTAACTCCCCATCCAGGAGAAATGGCGCGACTTTTAGGGATGAGCATCCCCGAAATTCAGCAGAACCGGATCGAGGTGGCCCGGAGATTTGCCGAAGAGAATAGGGTAATCTTGATCTTAAAAGGGGCTCGCTCGCTCATAGCCAGCCCCGAGGGAGAGGTATTTATAAACCCCACAGGCAACCCAGGCATGGCTTCGGGGGGGATGGGGGATGTCCTCACCGGGATGATTGGCGGCTTCTTAGCCCAAGGACTTCCGGCTTTGGAGGCCGCGAAATTAGGCGTCTTTCTCCACGGATTAGCAGGTGATTTTGTTGCCTATAAAAAAGGAGAAAGAGGTTTAGCGGCTACAGATTTAATCTGGGAAGCCCCCAAAATTTTAAAAACGCTGGCTGCCCAAAAGGCCCAGATTGAGGATTTTTCTTTTCCCTTGGGGCTGGAGGTAATCTATTAGTAAATTAGAGGAAGGTGCGGATCTAAAAGTCATCTTTACATGGCGGTCCCGAAGCCCGGAAGAGACGATCCAACTTGGGCAAGCATTAGGAGAATTATTAGAGCCCGGGAGCATAATTGCCCTTATCGGCGATTTGGGCACGGGCAAAACCACATTCACCAAAGGAGTAGTTCAGGGGTTGGGGGGCAGCGATGAGGAAGTGACGAGTCCCTCCTTTGTGCTAGTCAATCAGTACCAAACCCGACTCCCTGTTTATCATTTAGATCTTTACCGCCTGGAGGATGCAAGAGAATTAAGCGATCTGGGGTGGGAAGAATTTGCTTTTTCTGGAGGAATAACTTTGATAGAATGGGCGGAAAAAATTATGCCTTTTTTGCCTCCAGAATTTATCGAAGTGCACTTGCAATGGTTAGACCAAGACGCCAGGGAGTTAACTTTTGTGGGGCAGGGGGAACAAGCAGGACAAATAATCGATTTATTAAAGAAAAAATGGAAAGGGGAGAAGTGAAGTGGCTTTAATAGTGCAGAAATATGGCGGAACTTCGGTAGCCGATTTAAATCGGATACGCAACGTGGCCCGCCGGGTAGCCAAAACTCGCCAGGAAGGAAATGAGGTAGTGGTGGTCGTTTCGGCCATGGCGGGAGAGACTGATCGTTTACTCCAGTTAGCGGCGCAAACAGGAGAAAATCCGGATTTGCGCGAGGTGGATAATCTTATCTCTACCGGGGAACAAGTGAGTGTGGCTCTGTTGGCCCTCACCCTGAATTCTTTGGGCGTACCGGCGAAATCTTTTTTAGGCAGCCAAATAAGGATTATAACCGATAATGCTTTCGGCAAGGCCCGTATCCAAAAGATAGAGGTGCAGCGATTGCAGAAGGAATTGAAGGAAGGGCGAGTCCCTGTAGTAGCTGGCTTCCAGGGGGTGGACCATGAAGGGAACATTACCACTTTAGGACGGGGTGGTTCGGACACTACAGGAGTGGCCATCGCGGCGGCCCTCCAAGCTGATATGTGTGAAATATATACGGATGTAGATGGGGTATATACCACCGATCCTAATATTTGTCCGGAAGCACAGAAATTGGCTCAAATAACTTATGACGAAATGATGGAAATGGCTTCCCTGGGGGCAAAAGTTTTGCAGATACGCTCGGTAGAGTTAGCTAAGAAATACAATGTGCCCATCCATGTGCGTTCCTCTTTCTCGGATAAACCCGGGACAATAGTAACCAAGGAGGTAGAAAGAATGGAAAAAGTTTTAGTATCCGGTGTTACTTATAATAAGAATGAAGCGCGCATAACCATTGTGCGTGTACCCGATAAGCCAGGGATTGCCGCCCGCATCTTTAACCCCATCTCGGAGGCTAATATCGTCGTCGATATGATTATTCAGAATAGCAGTGCCGATGGGTATACTGATTTGACTTTTACGGTGCCCAAAGCAGATTTTAAGAAAACCTTAAAACTCGTGAAGAAAACGGCCGAAGAAATCAAAGCCCAGGAAGTATTAGCCGATGAGAATATCGCCAAAGTATCCATTGTGGGCGCGGGCATGGTCAATCATCCTGGGGTGGCGGCCAAGATGTTTGCGGCTTTGGCCAAAGAAAACATAAATATCATGATGATCAGCACTTCGGAGATAAAAATTTCTTGCGTGGTGGAAGCAAAATATGGGGAACTGGCCGTGCGCGTTCTTCATAAAGCTTTCGGACTGGAGAAGAAGGAGTTGAAAAAAGAATGAAGGGCAGCAAAATCGTTATCTATGACACTACCCTGCGGGATGGAACGCAGGCCGAGGATATTTCTTTTTCGGTGCAGGATAAAATTCGCATTGCCTTACGCCTGGACGAAATGGGTATTGATTATATAGAAGGGGGATGGCCGGGGTCCAACCCTAAGGACATGAGTTTTTTTCGGGAAGTCCGGAACTATTCTTTTAAAAAAGCGACCATCACCGCCTTTGGCTCCACGGCTCGGGCCCGAACTGCCCCGGAAGCAGACCCTAATTTGAAAGCCTTGCTGGCCGCTAAAACAAAGGCGGTGACTATTTTCGGTAAATCATGGGATATTCACGTCCGGGACGCCTTGCGCATCACTTTAAGCCAGAATTTGAGCCTCATTCGCGATTCTTTAAAATTTTTAAAGAATTCTGTGCCCATCGTTTTTTATGATGCGGAGCACTTCTTTGACGGTTTTAAGAATAATCCCGAATATGCCCTGGCGACGCTGCAGGCGGCCGTGGAGGCGAAAGTGGATGCCCTTGTTTTATGCGATACTAACGGCGGAACTCTTCCTCATGAAATTTTCGAGATAGTAAATATAGTGCGGGAAAAGATTCCCCTTCCCTTGGGTATCCACGCCCATAATGATGCCGAGGCGGCTGTGGCCAATACGATCATGGCCGTCCAGGCTGGAGTGCAACATGTGCAGGGAACGATCAACGGTTATGGCGAAAGGTGCGGCAATGCCAACCTTTGCTCGGTAATACCTAACCTCCAGTTCAAATTAAAGCGCCCCTGCTTGGCCGAAGAGCAGATCGCTAAATTGGTGGATGTATCTCGTTTTGTGGCTGAATTAGCCAATCTGCAGCCTGATAAACACCAGCCTTATGTAGGTGTTTCAGCCTTTGCTCATAAAGGAGGGGTACACGTTAGTGCTATTGAAAAAAACCCGCAGACCTATGAACACCTAAACCCGGAAAAAGTGGGCAATAGACGCCGTGTCTTAATCTCTGACTTAGCGGGAAAAAGTAACATTTTGCAGAAAGCAGCCGAATATAATATTGATTTGAACCGCAAAGATCCGCTTACCCAGGAGATCCTCAATACTTTAAAAGAAATGGAAAACCAAGGTTTCCAGTTTGAGGGGGCGGAAGCCTCTTTTGAATTGCTTATGAAAAAAGCCTTAGGCATCCAGAAGAAATACTTTGAACTTTTAGGATTTCGAGTACTCTCGGAAAAATTTAAAGAAGACCAAGCTCCCGTATCCGAAGCCACGATCATGATTAAAGTTGGCGGACGTGTAGAACATACGGCGGCTACGGGCAATGGCCCAGTAAACGCATTGGATAACGCCATTCGCAAGGCTTTAGAAAAATTTTATCCCCAGCTAAGCGAGATGGAGTTAATTGATTATAAAGTTCGCGTCCTTACCGCCGGCCAAGGCACTGGAGCTAAAGTACGGGTGCTCATAGAATCTGGAGATCATCAAGATAAGTGGGGTACAGTGGGCGTTTCCGAAAATGTTATCGAGGCCAGTTGGCAAGCGTTGGTAGACTCAATCACTTACAAGCTTCTAAAGGATGAAAAAATAAAGAAATGACCAAAGAACAACAAGGAGTGGCGCTGTTCTTAGGGTTGATTATGCTGGCCTACTTTATGTGGGATTTTTCGTCTCTGTTTCCTCCAGCATATTTAGAAAAGATAAAGGGAGACCGAATTACCCAAATATCTTTGGGCGAAATTTATAAATTGCCCGTAGGCTCCCAGGCCACAGATGTTCTGGGAAAAAATGCCGGAATCAAATTGAGTAATTCTTCCGATTTAGCAGAGCAGGGCCAAGAAATTGGGGGCAGAGGACATCTGCCCATATCTGGCCAAGGAAAAAGCCGGGAGTCAGCATCTGGCGAAAGCGTAATTCTGCCTCATCCGCGGGCGCTCCTCAAGCCCATAAACATTAATAAAGCCACTATAGAAGAGCTGAGCACCCTACCCAGTGTTGGCCCCAAACTTGCTCAGGCGATCTTAGCATTTCGGGAGGAACATGGTCCTTTTAAATCTGCCGAAGATTTATTGCAAGTTCGGGGTCTGGGGCCTAAAAAGTTCGCCGCGATTCGGGAAAGAATTACTGTTCAATAAGCAAGTGAGCTTAATTTATTCGGCAATCTCTTTTCACTAAATAAGAGGAAATAATAACTGGTTAAGAAGCATCAATTACCACATTCGTCAAAGTGCGCAGTACCCCCGGGATAGCTTGAATCTTGGAAACGATAAAATCTCCTAAGACACTTATGGAATCAGCTTCGACAAAAGCAATGACATCATAAGGTCCAGTCACCGTATGTGCCGTCTTTACGCCGCTAATTAGAGAAATATCGCGGGCGATATTCTTTGCTTTTCCTTGGATGGTTTCAATAAAAATGTAGGCCGAGATAGCCATCATGCTCACCTCCTTTTTTATTGAGATCTCTGCAAAAACGACTTTCGATTAATCCCGCGCAAGCGAGAACCCCAAAATGCCTTGAAAATACTGAATTCCTGCCTGCTTCAGCCTGCCGCATGCTGGCGCAGAAATACCGTAATTACATCTCCAGAGTCTTTTTCAAAGATCTCTTATTGGTCCTTGGACATGGAGAGATGCTTTGATTATAAAGAAAAAGAAGGATCGGGGCAATTGATTATTCGTTTATTCTTGAATTTAATTTCCGGAGGATTATAATAGATCAAACAGGAGAGTAAAATGGATCCAGATTTAATCAAAAAAACTGCCCAAGCGATTCGGCAAGCAAAAAGGACAGTAGCCTTAACAGGAGCAGGCATATCCGTAGAAAGCGGTATTCCAGATTTTCGGGGAGCTGGTGGCTTGTGGGAAAAATACGATCCCAGAGAATATGCCACTATTGAAGCCTTTTTAAGAAACCCGCAAAAAGTTTGGGCCATGCTCTTAGAGGTAGGCAGTTTATTGGAAAAATCTCGTCCCAACCAGGCCCACTTAGCCTTGGCTAAGTTAGAAGAGTTGGGATATTTAAAAGCAATCATTACGCAGAATATTGATAATCTGCACCAGGCCGCGGGAAGCAAGCGGGTCATAGAATTCCATGGCAATGGGCAAGAATTTATATGCTTAGATTGCCAAAAAAAATATTCCCGCCAGGAAATAGATTTTGCTATTCTACCACCCCGCTGCAACTGTTACGGGTTAATTAAGCCCAATATCGTTTTCTTTGGGGAACCGATCCCTTGGGAAGCCCTCCAAGAAGCCCGCGCCGAAGCGAGGATGTGCGATTTAATGTTGGTAATTGGCACTTCAGCGGTAGTCTCCCCCGCCTGTGATTTACCCGTTATGGCCAAATTAGCTGGAGCCACGATCGTAGAAGTTAACTTAGAAGAAACCCCTTTGACTGGTCGTATTTCCCATTGGCTTTTGCGAGGCTCCGCCAGTCAAATTATGAATTACCTTCTGCAAGAAGTGCTGGTCTAAAAAAACTGGTTTTTTTTCGCAAGTAGGCATATAATAAATGACAAACCGGGAGCAAAAAAAATAAGTAAAGGGGAAAGCCATGGTAGAAATGAAAGTTCAAGGACTTTTTTTCGATTCGGAAACGAATCAATCCATTGTCGTGCTTAAAGAAGAAAGCACGGGCAGGACTTTACCCATCTGGGTCGGCCTTTTTGAAGCCAATGCCATTACCATGGGAATTGAACATACCTGGACCCCTCGCCCCATGACTCATGACCTAATGAAAAACATCATTGAAAAGCTCAACGGCGTGGTGCGCAAAATTACCGTAAATGACCTGCGGGCTAATACTTTCTATGCCATTATTACCGTGGAAGTGGGGGGGCGCATAGTTGAAATTGATTCCCGACCCAGCGATGCCATTGCCCTTGCTTTACGCGTGAAAGCTCCCATTTTTGTCGAAGAGAAGGTTCTCGAGTCGGCTGGCCATGTAGAGCAGAAAGCCAAGAAAGAAGTTTCCGATAAATGGATTGATGAACTTTTCGACAAACTAAAACCCGAAGACTTCAAGACAGAGATGTAACTTATACATCCCCTTAAACATTTTTTGGCGGACAATTTCTTGATCTCTCCTTGAGCGCTAAATTCTCATGCCTGAAACAGGGAAAAAAACACCCATAAAATTAGCCCTCTTTGATTTAGATGGCACGCTCACGAAAGAGCGTAGCGCCTGGGAATATATTCATCGCCGCCTGGGCGTTTGGGAAGGGCAGGCCGAAAAATATCAGGAAGCCTTTTTAAAGGGAGAAATTTCTTATGAGAAATTTTGCCAACTCGATGCGGCCATATGGAAAGGGATGGCCGTTTCCCAAATAGAAAAAATCTTGCAAGAAATTCCTCTCCAAGATGGCGTAGATGATCTCTTAGCCTATTTGCGGTCCAAAAGGGTTAAATTAGGGATAATCTCTTCGGGTCTTTCTTTATTGGCTAATTATCTAAAAAAGAAATATGGTATCGAATATGCAGTGGCTAATGAATTGGAAATAGTCGCTGGTCATCTAACCGGAGGGATTAAAATCCATGTCTATTATGATCGTAAAAAAGAATGGGTAGAAGAAGCGATGCGCAATTTTTTGGTCAGGCCAGAGGAAATTATGGCGGTCGGTGATAGTCATGGCGATATAGATATGCTGCGAATGGTGGGTCTGCCCATTGCTTTCAACTCATCTTCAAAAACCTTAGCCGGTATAGCCAGGATTTCTGTGGAAAGCGCTGATTTACGCGATCTTATCCCGCACCTAAAATGTTTTTTTGAGTGAAATAGATCTTTCCCTCATTTAATGAGGCTATAAAATAATATGATTTATCTTTGCCCCCACTGTCAAACCCAAAATTTCTTCCCCCCGGCCCGGAAAAAATTACAAAAAAAAGCACCCCTCCGTTGCTGGAAATGCGGCCGCCATATAAAAGGCGCAAAGAAAAACGAAAATAAATCAAAAAAGAAAAGTTTTCAGAAGGCTAAGTAATCCTCCAAAAATTATGAAGAAATTGGTTCAAAGGGAAAGCAGGTGTTTTGCATCCGACCATCCTTCCAATTTCGACACAGTATCACCCTCGCTAAGGAAAAGGTAGGGGAAGAGGCCTGCGAAAAAGATTTTTTTCTTGCCTAAAAATTAAAGTTTTGCTATAAACTAACCCATGGAAGAGACACGCCGATTATATTTAAAAGTGGGGGATTGGGTATTTCACCAGCGCTACCCAGAATGGGGGATGGGATTAGTGGTGGAAGAGAAGAATTCTTTGGTTTTGGGTGGGTCTTCTTTCGTCAAAGTTGTTTTTCGGGATGGCCAAACTAGAATCTTTGATAATAATTTCCAAAATCCCACATGCTGCTACCATTTCGGTCTGCGCCGGCGTTAATCCCGCCGGGGTTACTCCCGAGGCAAGTCAATAATTAGGTTGCTTTCCTTCTTTTCTTCTTTCTCCTCTTTTTCGATAGCCCATAGTCTTTCTAAACTTCTTTGGACTAAGGTACATAAAAAAGTATGCGGAGATAACAGGCCACTCTCTTTCTCTAGGGATAAAGCAGAGGCCAGACAAATACGGGCTTCGTATTCTTGGCCTTGTTTAAACAAAACGTAAGCCATTTCTTCCAGGCGGCGGCGATATAGAAATCTTTTGTCCGGGCCGAAAAGTTCTTGAGCTGCTAAAGCATAAATATCCTGCAGGCGGCTTTCTTTTTGCTGCGGACTCAAAACCAATCTGGAGGAGGATGCTTCTTTATAAAGATCGTAATACTTCTGTAATTCTTCTTTTTCCAAAAACCAGTCCTGGAAAGGTGGCCTTTCGAAGAGCAGAGGAGAGCGATCTAAGAGCTCTGGTCGGGAATTAACTTCTTCCCTGGATAAAAATTGATAAATAATAGGTTGTAAAGGAAGCGGCGGCGGAGATCCAAAAAAAGGAAGCCATTGAGCAAGATCGGCCGGAGGATTTTTACCTTGCTTTTGCCCAGCCTCTACAGATTCGGCAATCAATCCCAGACAGTAGCGGGGATCTACCTCTACCAATGAGGGGATATTCTTTTTAAAGATGTTCAAATATTCGGCCGTAAACTTTTTGGCCAGCTCTCTGATAGAGAAGTCTAAAATTCCTTCTTCATCACTAAAAAATACTTGGCAAATTATGGTTCCTTTGGGAATTTGCGGTTGATTAATGAGGATCAACCGCGCTCCTTCACTATCGCAAGCGCTAACGTAACCCTGGGGCGGCTCCAATTTGGGCGGGGAAAAAATAGCTGGTTCCTGATCGGTTATTTCCGCAACTGGCCATCCTTTACTTTTTAACCGAAATAAAGAGCGCCGCATGGCCTTGATCCATTTCTTATCTTGCACCTGAGAAGCAAAATCTTGGAGAAGCTCGACCGCTTGGGGGGAAGACCAAAATCCCAAGCTGTTTATCAAAGCCAGATCAATATTTGCATCTTTACCCCAAATATTTTTGAAGAGCAGCGCGAGCTCGGGCAAATCCTTTTTAATCAATTCCAGGAAAAATTCTTCTTGTTCCGGGGGCGAAAGGGACTTTAACTTGCTGATCAATAGCTCAATATTTTGGCTCAATGAGGATGGAGCAGCGGTAATTTCATCGGCAAGAGAAATTACCTTAGGGGAAGGGGATGTCTTTTTTTTCTTTTTATCTTCTTTCATTCTATGGATTACCTTTCTTCTTTTTGGATATCGACAACTTTTAATTCCAAAGTTTTCTTCCCTTGGTAAAACCCAACGGTAGGGGAGAAGGCTAATTTTATCCGTTCCTTGCTCAGGGGATGAAGGTCAGCCATATTAAAGGCGATGGCTTCCCGGATTAGGCGACCTTGCTGGAGGCGCAGGCGCATATGATTCTTGCCCACTAAACGGGACTCTAAAACTTCTAAATCAGTTGTGGCTAATACTGGTTCGGGATTACCCGGTCCAAAAGGAGCCATAGCCTCCAATTCGGGGAAAAAGAGCTCATCTATTTGCCTAAGCTGAGCCCAGGCGTCAATAGGAAGTGCCGGAATAAAATCTTCTTCTTCACAACTATGGCGCACTATTTCTTCGAAGGCTTCGGCAAAGGAAGGAATGTGTTCAGGCCGAATTAATAAACCGGCTGCTTGGGCATGTCCGCCGAAAGCCTCCATCCATTGCTGGCATTTTTTTAAGCCTGAGAAAAGGGGGAAAGAAGTGATCGAGCGTCCGGAGCCTTTGGCAATCTTTTCTTGGCAAGCGATGAGAATGGTGGGGCGATAAAATTCTTCGGTCAGCCGCGAGGCGACGATGCCGATAACTCCGGGATGCCAATCTGGGGAAGCCAAGACGAGAGACTTCTTTTCGGGCCACATCTGCCCGGAAGTTATCATTTCCTTTGCGGATTGATAAATTTTTTCCTCTATTCTTTGCCGCAGCGAATTAATTTGTTCAAGGCGGGAAGCTATCTGTTGCGCTTCTTGTTCATTATCCGTACTTAACAATTGGACGACCTCGCGGGCATCACCCAGACGTCCGGCAGCATTGATTCGGGGGCCAAAGCGGAAAAGGATAGTATTAGTGTCCACCGGGCTTTCGCCGAGGGCGGCTAATTCTTTTAAGGCTCTAATTCCTGGCCGAGTCGACTGTTGCAATTGGGCCAGCCCATATTTCACCAAAATGCGGTTAACGCCCAGCAGGGGGACAACATCGGCCACTGTGCCCAAAGCTACCAGATCCAGAAATTCTTTCAAATTAGGAAGGGCCTGGTGGTTTCCTAAACCAGTTTGTCTCAAGACCTGGCGCAGGGCAATTAGCAAATTAAAAACTACCCCCACACCGGCCAATTCTTTAAAAGGATAAGCACAATTCTTTTGCTTGGGATTGAGAATGGCGAAAGCGGGGGGCAAATCCTCGGGTACTTCATGATGATCGGTGATGATGACTTCTAAGCCATTTTCCTGGGCCCATTGCACTTCTTCTTGATTACTTATTCCGCAATCCACAGTGACTAAGATATTCGTGCCGCTGCTGCGGATTTTTTGCAGCGCTTCTATGTTCAAACCATATCCTTCGTGTAAACGATGAGGGATATAAAAATTTACTTGGGCACCAACTTTTCTTAAAAAAAGGAGCAGCAAGGCCGTCGCCGTTGTGCCATCAACGTCATAATCGCCGAAAATGGTGATTTTTTCTCGCTTTTTAATCGCGGTGCTTAAACGGTGGGCAACTTTGTCTATATGGCCCATGGAAAAGGGATCAGGCAAATCGGCCAAAGTGGGAAAAAGGAATTTGCTAACTTGCTCTTTATCTTTAATTCCTCGGTTAAAGAGGATTTGAACAGTAAGGGGAGAGATCTTTAATTCCTGATAAAAGGAATCATCAAAGCCATTAAAGGATTGGACGAGCCATATTTTCTTAAGATGATTAGCCAATTATTCTCCTTTGCCAAATTGGTTTTAAAATTTTTTAACCAAGGCTGTTAACCATTACTTGTCTTAAATAAATTTTGCTTATTATAAGCGGTTAAGGAGGCGTTGCCATTCGCGATCCACATTTTGTTGGATCCTTTCCCAGTCTCCTTCACGCAAGTAAGAAAAACGCCCCTGTTTTTGCAAATATTCTTTTACAGGAATTTTTTCGGGGTCCAAATTAAGTCGATAACGCTCTCCATTTTCCACTTCATAAAGAGGAAAAATTCTGGTCAGCACGGCCAGGCGAGCAAGCTGAATCGTAAGCTCGGAGGAGAATCTCCAGCCTACAGGGCAAGGCGAGAGAGTATAGATAAAGCTGAGTCCTTTTGTGGCTTGCGCTTTCTTTAATTTGCGTTGAAAATCTTCGGGATAGGCGATGGAAGCCGTAGCCACATAGGGAACTTGGTGGGCGACCATAATCTCTACTAAATCCTTCTTGGGTTGATTTTTTAAACTCTCAGGGGGCGTAGTGGTCGTCCAGGCGCCCCAAGGAGTAGCTGAGGAGCGCTGAATGCCCGTATTCATATAGGCTTCGTTATCGTAACAAATATAAATAAAATCATCGTTCCTTTCGGCTGCCGCGGAGAGGGCTTGCAGACCGATGTCGAATGTTCCCCCATCGCCTGCTATGGCCACTACTTTAGTTCGATCATCTTTCTGCATTTCTAAGGCAGCTTTAATGCCCGCGGCCGCCGCCGCAGATGAAGCAAAAGGAGTAGCGTAAGTAGCTACGCGCGTCGGTGAAAAAGGATAGGTGCACAAGATTGTTCCTAAGCAGCTCGCCGTAATTACCGTGATACTTTGCTGCCCCAGGGCTTGATAAGTATGGCGCATAATTAAAGGCATGGCACAACCCGGGCAGGCTCCATGTCCGGATATTAAATATTCTTCCTCTTTATTTTTGGGCTTCATTTTTTCCTCTAGCCTCCTTTTTTGCATGATATATCATATGAGCGGCTAAATCAAGGAAAGTTTGTACCTGCCTAAGGCTTGGCCAGAGAAATCTTTTTTAAGTTGTTTTTTAAAGGGAAAAGTGCTATTTAAGAAAATATAAATGGCCGAAAGGACTAAGCAAATGATGACTAAGATTAAATTAAGGAAAAATAATTTATGCTTATTTCTCCTGGGCGCCTCTTGCTTATGGCTCATGGGCATGGGGGAACTAGGCGGAACAGCACCTCTGGAGAAAATTCCCATCCCCGCCAAAGATTTTAAAGTGGAAGTAATTGACCAATTGGGTGTAAAGACCAATTTGGCCAAATTCAGCCAAGAAGGGAAAGTTGTTCTTGCTGGAAAAAGAGGACAAGCCCAGATAGCTATTCCCTTTGAAATTATCTCCAAAATAGAGTTTATAAAATTAGAGGGACAGGAAGTTATCTTAAAAGTTTCCTTGCGGGAACCAAAAAGCTATGAGGTAAAAATAGAAAAAAAATCCAAATTTTTTGGCCAAGCTGATTTTGGCCCCTTACGTATTGAAGCTCAGGATCTAAAGATAATAAATTTCCTCCCGTAGAAAAAATCCCCCTTTGCCAAATTGATTAGGCAAAAGAAAGATAAAAATAAGGAGAAGAGAGGATCATGCCCGGAAAAAAAGTACCTCGCAAAAAACTGCTCAAGGAGCCAGACGAGTTTATTTCTACTACCGGGAAAATTTTACAATTTTTCCGTACCCACCGCCGCGAAGTTACTTTATACGGCGTAATTGGTTTAGCTGTGTTGCTCACGGGAGCGGCAGGTTATTATTTTCTACTTTGGCAAGAAGGTAAAGCGCAAGCTACTCAACATCAAGCCCGGCAAATTTATACCGAAGCTTTTTGGGCCACCTCTGCTCCGGAAAAGCAGAAGGAAAAATACCAAAGTGCCTTAGAAAAATTTCGAGAATCACTTTCGTTTTATACCCGGGATAAAATTTCCCAGATGGCTCACCTCTACATAGGCCACTGTCATTATGCCTTAAAAGAATATCCCCAAGCGGTAGCTGCTTATACCCGTTGTATATCTGGACCATACCGGGCGATAGCGCTTGATGGCATTGCCCATTCTTTTGAGGCCCAGGGGGATTTTGCCCAGGCTCTGGAACATTACCAGAAAAATACTGCGCAAGAGGGCAACCCTTATTTTTTAGAAGCTATCTTGGGGGTAGCCAGATGTTATGAAAACTTAAAGCAGACACCCAAAGCTGTAGAATTTTATGAAAAAGCTTTAACCAAGAAGCCACCAGAACGAATAGCCAATTTCATTCAAAGAAAAATCAGCGAACTTAAGGGGTAAAGAAATGGTCGAGAAGAAAAGAGTAATTTTATCGGGCAACGAGGCCATTGCCCGGGGAGCTTATGAAGGCGGTGTTAAAGTAGCCGCTGCTTACCCGGGAACTCCGAGTACAGAAATTTTGGAGAGCCTCAGTAAATATGATGGTTTGCATGTGGAATGGTCACCGAATGAAAAAGTGGCGCTGGAAGTCGCTATGGGAGCGGCTTTTGGGGGAGCGCGCGCTTTAGTAGCCATGAAGCACGTAGGGGTCAATGTAGCTGCCGATCCCTTATTCACCCTTTCTTATACAGGGCTGCGCGGTGGCCTAGTTTTAGTTACGGCCGACGATCCGGAGATGCATAGCTCGCAGAATGAACAGGATAATCGCCATTATGCTAAATTCGCTAAAGTGCCGATGCTGGAACCAAGCGATAGCCAGGAGGCAAAAGATTTTACAATCTTAGCTTTTGAATTGAGCGAAAAATTTGATACGCCCGTAATGCTGCGGACGACGACGCGCGTCTCCCATTCCCAGTCGGTAGTAGAGCTGGGAGACAGAAAAGAACCTCCCCTAAAATTGGGCCTAGTCAAAGACCCCAAGAAGTTTGTGATGCTGCCAGCGAATGCCCGCTTGCGCCATCCGCTTGTAGAAAAAAGAATGGCCGAACTAAAGCGCTTGGCCGAGACTTTTACTGGCAACCGTATCGAATGGGGAGACAAGCAAGTAGGAATTATTACTAGCGGTATCGCTTACCAATACGCCAAAGAGATTATGCCCCAAGCTTCCTTTTTAAAATTAGGAATGGTCTACCCTTTGCCCTCAGAGATGATCAAAGCTTTTGCTAAGGAAGTAGAGAAACTTTTTGTCGTGGAAGAACTTGACCCATTTATTGAGGAATTTGTGCGCACTTTAGGGTTGGACGTAGTGGGTAAATCCGTTTTTCCCCTCTGCGGGGAGCTGACGCCTTCTATAGTAGCTCGGGGGCTTAAAGGTGAGGTCGTGCCTCCGCCAGGGGAAATAATCCAGAATTTGCCACCTCGTCCGCCGATTATGTGCCCGGGTTGTCCCCATCGAGGTATATTTACTATTTTGAGCAAATTAAAACTTTTCGTTACGGGTGATATCGGTTGCTATACTTTAGGGTTTCTACCCCCTTTACAGGCTATTGATACTTGCGTGTGCATGGGGGCTTCCATTGGCCATGCCCTGGGTTTGGATAAGGCCTTAGGCGAAGAAGCTCAGGGAAAGGTCGTGGCCGTGATTGGCGATTCAACTTTTCTCCATTCTGGGATTACCCCCTTGTTAGATGTAGTATACAATAAAGGTAAAGTGACTTTAATTATTTTGGATAATGGGACAACGGCGATGACCGGCCGGCAGGATCATCCAGGAACAGGTTATACGCTAAAGGGAGAAGAGACCTTTCGCGTAGACTTAGCCAAATTGGCTAAAGCCTTAGGTGTCAAATATGTGCGTATAGTAAATCCTTACCAGTTAAAAGCAACTGAGCGAATAATTAAAAAAGAATTGCAGCGGCCCGCCCCATCAGTAATTATTTCGCGGGCTCCTTGTGTCCTTTCCCGGCGAGAAAGAATGGTTTCCGGACGGCCTTTCTTGGTCGATCCTGACCTTTGCCGAGGATGCCGAGCTTGTTTGCAATTGGGATGCCCGGCCATTGCTTGGGAGGAAGGAAACCATGATCAAGAAGGAAGAAAAAAGAAGGGTCGGGCGGTGATCGATAAATTCTTGTGCAATGGCTGCACACTTTGCGTACAAATCTGTAAATTTGCCGCTATAAAGGGAGAACATGAATAATAAACAAGTTACCAATATTTTGATAGTGGGTGTAGGCGGTCAAGGGATTATCTTGGCCTCAGATATCTTGGCTGAAGTTTTTTTAGCAGCAGGGTTTGATGTAAAGAAGAGTGAAGTTCACGGTATGGCCCAAAGAGGCGGAAGCGTTTCTACGCATGTGCGCTTTGGTTCTCGCGTCTATTCTCCGCTTATTAAAGAAGGGGAGGCCGATATTTATATCGCTTTTGAAGAATTGGAGGCCCTGCGCTATCTCTACTTTTTGGCTCCTCAGGCCACCATTCTTTTAAATAGGGAACGTCTCAACCCTCCATCGGTTTCTTTGGGTAAAGATAAATATCCGGCGGAAGTAGCCGAGATTCTCGCGTCGAAAGCCAAAATATTTAAGAGTATTCCCGGAAGAGAATTAGCCAGCAAAGCAGGTGACCAGCGGGCGCTTAATACAGTCATGCTCGGCGCCTTGGCCAACTTCTTGGCCATTCCGGTAGAAATTTGGGAGGCGGCCCTGCGCCGGCATCTGCCCACCAAAGCCCAAGAGACTAATTTAAGAGCGTTTCAATTAGGGAGGAGCGCCTAAATTGCATCGGCTCTCTTTTTTTAAAAAAAGAGAAGGCTTCCTTCTCCTTTTTTGGGCTATCTTGTTGTTGCGGCCTTCATTATTTTTATGGGCTCAAGAAGGGAGCGTGAGAATCTTGGATGAAAATTTACAGATGGACTTAGCCAACCATTTTTTTAATACGGGAGATTATTATCGGGCCATAACCGAATATAAACGTTTTCTTTTTTTCTTTCCCCACAGTTTAAAAACTGAAGAAGTTTATTTCCAAATGGCCAAGTCCTATTTAAAGGGGAAAAAGTGGGAGGAGGCCCTACTTACTCTCGACCGCTGGCAAAAGCAATTTCCTCATTCCTCACGCCAGGGGGAAGCTTATCTCTTGAAGGGTTTGAGTTATTTAGGCAAAAAAGAGTATACCCAGGCCCATTACTTTTTTCAGCAAGCCAGCTTGGCTTCACCAGGAACACCTATTGCAGATGAAGCTCATTATCAGGCAGGACGGGCCTATATAGAAGAGGAAAAATATAAAGAAGCCGCTTTAGCATTTAGGAAAATTGATCGGGCCAGCCCCCTCTTTGGCCGCGGAGAATATTTGGCTCAAGGCTTGGAGAAGATTGATGAGGTTCCCCAAAAATCTCCAGGGGCCGCCGGAGTGCTGGCGGCGATTCTACCGGGAGCTGGCCATTGGTACTGTGAGCGCTACCGCGATGCGACCATAGCTTTCCTGCTTAACGCCGCTTTTATTTGGGGAATGGTGGAAGCCTTTCAGCATGAGAACTATGCCGTGGGCGCCATATTGACCTTTTTCGAATTAGGGTGGTATAGTGGCAATATTTATAGTGCTATATCCAGCGCTCACAAATATAATAAACAGAAAAAGAAAGAATATTTACAAGACTTAGAGAAGGGGAGCTATTGGCGAGGAGGAGTATATAGAGATGGTCGTATTTCCTTCTTGGTGCTCGGCTTTAGTTTTTAAATGCTTGTTTACTTTTTTTATATTTGCGAATTTATTTCTGGCGGGGCCGGTGCAGGGTGCAGGTGAATCTTGGATAGATCCTGGAGAAGAAAAGGAAGTCCAGATTAATTACCCTGCTGCGGGAAAAGAAGAGCTTTATTCTTTGGGGCAGCTCATAACTTTACAATTTTTAAAGTTTTATAGAGAATATATTAGTCCCGTAGATAGCGGTAAATGTCCAAGCTATCCTTCATGTTCTCATTATGCCTTACAGGCAGTCAAAAAACATGGCAGTGTCCTTGGTCTGCTCCTTACTTTTGACCGGCTTATCCATGAGGCAGATGAGGTTCATCGCGCCCCGTTAATCGAGATCAACGGCGAGTATCGGTATTTTGATCCAGTTGAGAATAATGACTTTTGGTGGTATAAAAATAATTAAGATTATATTGGAGGATGATGAAGATGATCTGGGATGAAGAATTTGAAACCCTTCCGCGAGAAGCTTTAGAGGCCCTACAACTCAAGCGCCTTCAAAATGTCGTGGAAAGGGTTTACGCCACTGTACCATTTTACCGCCGCAAATTCGAGGAAGCAGGAATAAAACCAAGCCACATCAAATCTTTAAATGACTTAAAATTTTTGCCTTTTACCACCAAAGCAGATTTGCGAGATAATTACCCTTTTGGCCTCTTTGCCGTACCCATGGAGCAGGTAGTGCGGATTCATGCTTCTTCGGGCACAACGGGGAAGCAGACTGTCGTGGGTTATACGCGTCGAGATATTAATACGTGGGCCGAATTAATGGCCCGTTCGCTGGCCGCAGCAGGAACACAAAAAAATGATATTATTCATAATGCTTATGGTTATGGCCTTTTTACGGGTGGACTCGGCGTTCATTATGGGGCAGAAAAGTTGGGCGCTTCGGTAATTCCTATTTCCGGTGGAAATAGCAAAAGGCAAATTATTATTATGCAAGATTTTGGCTCAACAGTTTTGACTTGCACGCCATCTTATGCCTTATATTTGGCCGAGACGGCCGCGGAAATGGGGGTAGATATTAAGAAGCTTAAATTGCGCATAGGTATTTTTGGCGCTGAACCCTGGTCGGAAAGAATGCGGGAAGAGATTGAAAGAAAGTTAGGACTGCAGGCCATTGATATTTATGGTCTGAGCGAAGTTATGGGGCCAGGGGTGAGCATTGAATGTATCGAAGCCAAGCGCGGCCTGCATATTTTTGAGGATCATTTTCTACCCGAGATTATAGATCCGCAAACGGGTGAAGTTTTGCCTTATGGCGAAAGAGGGGAGTTAGTTTTCACCACTTTGACCAAAGAAGCTTTTCCGTTGATTCGTTACCGCACGCGGGATATCTCCGTCCTTTATCCTGAACCTTGTAAATGCGGCCGCACGCATGTGCGCATGGAAAGGGTCAGTGGGCGGAGCGATGACATGCTGATCATTAGAGGGGTAAATGTCTTCCCCTCCCAGATCGAGAGTGTCTTGATGAATATCGAAGGAGTGGAGCCGCATTATTTAATAATTGTCGACCGCCAGGGGGCGTTGGATACTTTAGAAGTGCAGGTAGAAGTTCAGGAAAGATTCTTCTCGGACGAAATTAAAAACTTGCAAGCTATGGAAAAAAGGATTGCCGATGATATTAAAGACCTGTTAGGGGTTACGGCCGATGTAAAACTGGTCCAACCTAAGAGTTTACAAAGGAGCGAGGGCAAAGCCCAGAGAGTGATTGACCGCCGAAAAATTTGATTGCCATGAGCCATGGAGGAAGGAGGGAAGAAAAGTGAAAGTCGAGCAGATATCAATTTTTTTAGAAAATAAACCGGGGGCCTTGGCCGAAGTGACTACGATTTTAGGGGAGGCAGGAGTAAATATTAGGGCGCTCTCTTTGGCCGATACTAAGGATTTTGGTATTCTCCGTTTAATCGTGAATGATAATGAAAAAGCCAAAGAAGTGTTGGGGAAAAAGGGGTTTACGGTCCGGAAGACCGAAGTGGTGGCTATAGAAGTGCCTGATCGTCCCGGAGGGTTAGCCGAGATCTTGAGAATTCTCGCGGCTGCTAATATTAATGTAGAATATCTTTACGCCTTCGTGCAACAAAGTGGCGAAAATGCTCTTATAATTTTCCGTTTTGATGAAACAGACCGGGCCATTAAAATTTTGGCTGAACACGGAGTTAAAATTTTGGAAGGGAAAAAGGTGTATACCCTTTAATAAATTAGCAATTAGGGAGGAGAGGTAATGATGGGGAAAAAGATAGGTACACTCATATTCATTATTAATTTTATAATTTGGGGTAATTTATCTTTGTCTTGGGGAGCCGCCAAGGAACCTTTTAAGATTGGGGCCGTATTTAGCGTTACTGGAGCAGCTTCATTTTTAGGAGAGCCAGAGAAGAATACAGCCAAAATGATCGAAGATTGGATAAATGCCGCCGGAGGAATTAACGGCCGGCCACTCCAAATTATTATTGAAGACACTAAGAGTGAAGAGAGTCAGGCGGTTTTATCCGTCCGGAAACTCTTAGAAAAAGATAAAGTTTTAGCCATCGTGGGACCATCGACCACCGGGGAAAGTATGGCCGTAGTTCCCATCATGGAAAAAGCGCAAACTCCATTGGTTTCTTGTGCGGCCGCCCTCTCGATCGTTACGCCCAAAGATGAGATGGAAAGAATCCTAAAATCTGCTACCTTTGAGATGCCCAAGAAACAAAATAAATGGATCTTTAAGACGCCCCAGACGGACACCTCTGCCGTAGAAGCTATTTATGATCATATGAAAAAGAAGGGCATATCCAAGATAGCCATTATCACGGTCACGGCCGGGTTTGGAGATACGGGGCGGCAAGAGCTGAAAAGAGTTGCTCCAGCTTATGGAATTACCATCGTGGCTGATGAAAGGTACGGACCAAAAGACTCAGACATGACTGCGCAATTAACCAAGATCAAAGGCACAGATGCTCAGGCTTTGGTCAATTGGTCGGTTGGACCGCCGCAAGTAATTGTCACTAAAAACTGGAAGCAATTAGATATGAAAATTCCTCTTTACCAAAGCCACGGTTTTGGGTCCAAAAGAAATATCGAACTTGCTGGAGGAGCGGCGGAAGGGGTAATTTGCCCCTTAGGACGCCTGGTCGTAGTGGAAAAATTAAAAGAAGGGCATCCGCAGAAAGCTCTCTTAATAAAATATAAAACGGAATATGAGAAACGATTTAAAGCAGAAGTGAGTACTTTTGGGGGGCATGCCTACGACGCTGTCATGATGGTCGTAGATGCTTTAAAAGCCGTAGGCGCCGATAAAGGAAAAATTCGGGAATTCTTAGAAACCAAGATAAAAAATTGGCCAGGAACGGGAGGTATTTTCAATATGTCTCCCCAAGATCATACGGGGCTTAAAAAAGATGCTTTTGAAATGATCGTGGTGCGGGGAGGAGACTGGGCTTTCGCGGATTAAAAAAAGAAGACAGATTTTAAAAATAAAGTTATAATAAGATTATGGAATTGGGGATTCCCAAAAGTAATTTGGTCCGTTCATTTTTTGGTTATTATTGCTTTTAAAAGAGCGCTGCGGCTTTAGCTCATTTTAAAGCAGAGCAAGCCTGAAGCGCTCTTTTTATATGTGGAATGGGCAAGGTATGGATTTAATAAGTCAACTTTGTCAATATCTATTTGCCGGTTTAACTTTGGGCAGTATTTACGCCTTAGTAGCCCTGGGATTCAGCATGATTTATGGGGCCACCGGCATCATTAATCTGGCCCAAGGTGAATTTGTTATGCTGGGCGGATTAATAATGGTCTTTAGTAGCACGGTACTTCATCTTCCTTTGTTCTTGGCCTTTATCTTCACGGTTATCGTAGTCACTCTTTTGGGGGCCCTCTTTGAACGCTTAGCCATTCACCCTCTAAAAAACGCCTCTTTAATAACTTTGATTATGATCACTCTCGCGGGCTCAATACTATTTCGTGGAGGAGCCATGTTTATTTGGGGGAAAGACCCCTATGGTTTGCCGGCGTTTAGCGGGGATCGCCCCTGGTATCTTTGGGGAGCTACCATTCAACCCCAAATTTTTTGGGTACTGGGCATTACTGGAGGAGCCGTATTGGGGATTGGCCTGTTTTTTAGTCGAACTTTGACCGGCAAAGCTATGATAGCATGTGCTTGTAATCCCCTGGCTGCACGTTTATTAGGAATTAATGTGTGGAAATTGGTTTTATTATCATTCGCTTTGAGCGCTGCCTTAGGAGCCATTGCTGGTATTATTATCACTCCTATTACCCTCATGGAATACGATCGCGGACCCATGTTGGCTTTAAAGGGTTTTTCCGCAGCGGTTTTGGGCGGTTTAGGCAGTAGTATGGGGGCGGTAGTAGCTGGCTTTTTAATCGGCCTTATCGAATCATTAGGTGCCGGGTTAATATCTTCCGGATATAAAGACGCCTTAGCTCTGTTAGTTCTATTAATAGTTTTATGGCTTAAGCCCAGTGGCATTCTGGGTAGCGCCGAAGAAAGTGCTTTAAAGAAGTTTTAGGGAGCAATGGCCAAAAAAGATTTTTATCCCCTTTTGATAATTATCGCCGGTTTGGTCCTTTTCCCTTTGTTAATCAGAGGGAACGAATACTTCATAACTATTTTAGTCTTTTGGGGGATCAACGCCATTATAGCCATGGGCTTATGTCTGCTCATGGGGTATGCGGGGCAAATTTCTTTGGGACATGCGGCTTTTTTTGGCCTGGGAGCTTATTCTTCCGGAATTTTGACCGCCAAATATGCCCTTTCTCCTATTTGGGGAATAATCTGGGGGATAACCTTAGCCGGGGGCATCGCTTATTTAGTGGGTAAACCAACATTAAGATTAAAAGGTCATTATATGGCAGTAGCTACCTTGGGCATTGGGGAAATATTTTACATTATCTTTAATGAATTGATTCCCCTTACTGGCGGCCCCTCTGGGTTATCAGGAATTCCTTTGTTAACCATCGGGGGTGAGTCTTTAGAAGGCCTTAAGTTCTTTTATTTAGTTTGGATTGTTCTCTTACTTTTATTGATTTTTTCTCTAAACCTAATCAACTCGCGCATTGGTCGGGCCTGGCGAGCCATCCATGGCAGCGAATTAGGAGCGCTCACTTTAGGAATAGATGTGGCCCGGTATAAACTACAAATATTTGTTCTTAGTGCTATTTATGCCGCCTTGGCAGGGAGTCTTTATGCCCACTTTGTTACTTTCATTAGCCCCAGCTCTTTTAGTTTAATGTTCTCTATCTTGCTTTTAATGATGGTAGTAATTGGCGGAGCCGAGACGTTGTGGGGTGCTCTTTTGGGCGCAGGAGTCCTGACTTTGTTACCTGAGTACCTGCGCGGCTTAGAAGATTTTGAAGTATTAGCCTATGGGGCCATTTTGATGGTCGTGCTTCTTTTTATGCCCCGGGGGATTTTGTTTGCCATAAAAAAGATGCTTTGGCGATCAAAGGAATAAGAACAATCGAGGAATATATTTTGGCCGAGATAATTCTGGAAGTGCAAAATTTACGTAAGTTCTTTGGCGGATTGCGGGCTATTGATCAACTTAATTTTGTGGTGGCTAGGGGAAAGATCAAGTCTATTATCGGGCCCAATGGGGCAGGCAAGACCACTCTATTTAATTTGTTGACCGGAATCATTCCGCCCACGGCCGGAACTGTACAATTTGCCGGAAAAATTCTCAACGGCTTAAAGCCCCATGCGATAGCTCGCTTAGGAATCGGGCGCACCTTTCAGAATTTGGAACTTTTTGGCAATATGACCGTCTTAGAAAATGTTATGGTAGGGCGGCACCTCCGGACCAAGGCCGGAATTTTCAGTGCGGCTTTGCGACTACCCCAGATGCGCCAAGAAGAAAAAGCGGCTAAAAGGCAGGCCTTAGCCGAACTGCATTTTATAGGCTTGGCAGATAAAGCTAATTTTTTAGCCACGGCTCTGCCGTTGGGAGAGCAGAGACTCTTGGAAATCGCCCGGGCTTTAGCCACGGCCCCGCAGCTTTTACTTCTTGATGAACCAGCAGCAGGATTAAATATGCGGGAAACGGCCAAATTAGCCGAGACAATATTCCGGATCCGGGAGCGCGGAATTACTGTTTTGCTCGTGGAACATGATATGAGCTTAGTTATGGAAGTATCCGATGAAATATTAGTGCTGAATTACGGGCGCAAAGTGGCCGAAGGCCCCCCACGGGAAATTCAGCGGCACCCCGAAGTAATCGCTGCTTATTTGGGAGAGGAAGCCTAAAGTGCTGAGGGTAGAGAGTGTCAGTGCTTATTATGGATCTATGCCAGTATTACGTAATGTTTCCCTCCATGTGAGTCCGGGGGAAATTGTCACCCTCTTAGGCGCGAACGGAGCGGGGAAGAGCACCCTGCTGAAAGTTATCTCGGGACTATGCCCAGTAGCCAAAGGAAAGTTGGTCTTTAATGGGCAAAATATTACTGGCCTTTTCCCGGAGCAAATTCTCCGCTTGGGCGTGGGCCAGGTCCCGGAAGGCCGACAAATTTTTGCGCCCCTGAGCGTGCTGGATAATTTGATCTTAGGAGCTTATGTGCGTTTTCTTCAGGAGGATAAAAAAAATATTTGGCGCGATTTAGAAAACGTGTTTGAGCTTTTTCCTATTCTAAAGGAAAGAGCTAAACAGCGTGCAGGAACTCTCTCGGGAGGCGAGCAACAAATGCTAGCCATTGGCCGGACCCTAATGGCTAAACCCAAACTGCTCCTTTTAGATGAACCCTCTATGGGGTTGGCTCCCCGCATTACTAATGATATTTTGCGCACCATTAAAATTTTGAGAGAAAAATCCACCACAATTCTTCTGGTGGAGCAAAATGCCCAGGCCGCTTTAAAGATAGCTGATCGGGGCTATGTATTAGAGACTGGCCGGATTATCTTAGAAGGGGAGAGTCACGATCTTTTAAACAACAAGGAAGTGCAGCGGGCTTATTTAGGAAAAGAGTATCGCGAAATATGGGAGTAAGGGGGGAGGTATGATTTGGGATAAGCGCTATGAATGCATGCCGCGGGAAGAAATCGAACAGCTCCAGTTAGAACGTTTGCAATCAACATTAAATCGAGTTTACCGCAATGTGGCTTTCTACCGCAAGAAATTTGATGAGCTGAAGATTTTTCCCGAAGAAATCCAATCGTTAAAGGATCTAGCCAATTTTCCCTTCACCACTAAAGAAGATCTCCGCCATAGTTATCCTTACGGGATGTTTGCTCTTCCTTTACGTGAGGTAGTCCGCATCCATTCCTCTTCCGGAGTTACCGGCAAACCGACCGTAACGGGCTACACCAAGAACGACTTACACCACTGGAGTCAATTGACGGCCCGGGTACTCACCGCTGGGGGGGTAACTAAAGATGATGTGGTCCAAATTACTTTTCGTTACGGACTGTTCACGGGGGCTTTTGGCCTGCATCAAGGGGCCGAGCTAATCGGCGCTTCCGTAATTCCTATGTCTACAGGCAATACTCAAAAACAAGTGCTGATCATGCAGGATTATAAAACCACGGCCTTAGTGGGAACACCTTCTTATGCTCTCCGCCTGGCGAAATATATGGAAGAAGCAGGAATTGATCCGAAGAGCTTATCCTTAAAACTGGGTCTTTTTGGCGGCGAACCATTTCCGGAAACTATGCGCCAGGAGATTGAAGAACGCCTGTTTATTACCGCCACGGATAATTATGGAGTAAGCGAAGTGATGGGCCCGGGTGTTTCGGCCGAATGCTTGCACAAAAACGGCTTACATTTGTACGAAGATCATTTTATTGCTGAGATCATCGACCCCCAAACCCTGCAGGTACTGCCTCCAGGCGCTACCGGAGAGTTGGTTTTGACTACGCTTACGAAAGAGGCCTTTCCGTTAATTCGTTATCGGACGCGCGATATCACTGCTCTGGACTATTCCCCCTGTCCCTGTGGCCGCACTCTCGTGCGCATGAAAAAAGTTTTGGGCCGGACCGATGATATAGTCATTATTAAAGGGGTTAAAGTATTCCCCTCCCAGGTAGAAGCTATCCTGATGGAAATGGAGGGCGTAGAGCCACATTATCAATTGATTGCTGACCGGCAAGAAGGAATAGACACGTTGGAAGTAAGAGTAGAAGTAAATGAAAAGGTCTTCTCTGATGAAATAAAAAATCTGCAAAATATTGCGGCGAAAATTGAGCGCCGGTTTAGAGAAATAATTGGCGTAAGCGCCAAAGTTAAGCTGGTGGCTCCGGAGAGTTTGCAGAAAGGTGCAGAGAAAATACCTAAAGTCGTTGATCGCCGGCCAAAATAAGGAAAATTTTAATTTGGCGGCCATTAAATAAAAAAGGAGGAATAAAATCGTGAAGCTAAAAGGAACTTTTTGGGTATTTTTCTTTTTTAGTTTATTTTTTGCCTTCGCCTCATGGGGGTGGGCGCAGAGCAAACCTATTGAGCTTTCTTATTCTATCTTTTTCCCAGCTCCCCATAAGCATACGGTCTTAGCAGGAGAATGGGCCAAAGAAATAGAGAACCGCACCGGAGGGCGCGTGAAAATTACTATTTTCCCCGGCGGAACCCTCACGCCTGCCGATAAATGCTATGATGGCGTAGAAAAAGGAATTTCGCACTTGGGTATGTCCGTGCTCGCCTATACCATGGGTAAGTTTCCTTTGACCGAAGTTATTGATTTACCTTTAGGCTATAAAAGCGGCCTGGCGGCTACCAAGTTAATCAATGTCTATTACCGCAAATTTCAACCAGCCGAATTTTCGGGCACTAAAGTTATGTATTTTCATGCCCATGGTCCTGGGTTATTACATACTAAGAAGCCTGTCCATAAATTAGAAGATTTAAAAGGAATGAAGATTCGTTGCACGGGAATGGCCGCCAAAATAGTCAAGGCTTTAGGAGGCGTGCCGGTTGCTATGCCTATGGGCGAGACGTATGATGCTCTAAATCGCGGAGTAGTTGATGGCTCCATGGCGCCCCAAGAAGCTTTACAAGGGTGGAAGTGGGGTGAGGTAGTTAAATTTACCACCGAATCTTTTGGCGCGGCCTACAGTACGGCTTTCTTTGTGGTGATGAATAAAGAAAAATGGAATTCTTTGCCTGCTGATATTCAAAAAGTTATCGAAAAAGTAAACGAAGAATGGATAGAAACGACCGGAAAAAAATGGGATGAGATCGATAGGGCAGGGCGGGAGTTTACCCTAAAATTAGGGAACAAGATCATTTCTTTGTCTGCTGCGGAAAACGAACGCTGGGCCAAAGCTGTGCAGCCCATCCTTAAAGATTATGTAGAACGGATGAAGGCCAAAGGGCTACCCGGCGAGGAAGCTCTGCAATTTTGTGGGCAACAACTGCCCAAATTATAAAAAATTCTGCGGACCTAAAAGGAGAATTCCCAGAGCGTGGCGCAATTTTTAGAGACCATTAAGAAAATCAGTGGAGCTTTACATGCGGTGGCCGGGGGCAGCCTTATGCTGCTGATGAGTTTGACTATTGCCGATATTATTTTGCGCTTTTTTAAGAATCCCATCGTGGGCACATATGAATTAGTAGCTTATGCCGGCGCGGTAGCTATAGGTTTTTCTATCCCTTATACTTCTTGGGCCCGCGGACATATCTATGTGGATTTTTTTACCGGAAAATTACCCGTAGCCGGCCGCCGAATTTTCCATGTAGCCACCCGTCTTCTGAGCATGGCCTTATTCTTGATCGTCGGCTGGAATTTGATTAAGATGGGTAAAGATTTACAGATATCAGGCGAAGTCTCTTTAACGCTGCAATTCCCTTTTTTTTATATTGTCTATGGATTAGGCGGTGTTTGCTTGATCCAAGTTTTTGTTTTATTGGCGGATATTTTTAAAGTATTTACGGGCAATTATGAATGAGAGCTTGATTGGCCTACTTGGTCTTATTTTAGTCTTGGCCTTATTTTTTACGGGGATTGAGATAGGTTTTGCCATGGCCATCGTGGGCTTCTTAGGCTTTGGCTATCTCGTTTCCTGGCCGGCTGCTTTTAACTTATTGGCCAAAGATATATTTGATGTGTTATCTTCCTATGGTTTTACTGTAATTCCTCTTTTTATTCTCATGGGACAAATTGCCTTTAATGCCGGGATAGCCAAAAGATTATATAATGCGGCTTATAAATTTTTGGGGCATATTCCAGGTGGATTAGCTATGGCTACGGTGGGGGGCGCTACAGCTTTTAAAGCAATTTGTGGTTCTTCGCCAGCTACGGCAGCCACTTTTGCTAGCGTAGCCATCCCGGAAATGGATCGCTATGGATATAATAAAAAATTATCTACCGGGGTAGTGGCTTCCGTGGGCACTTTGGGTATTCTTATGCCCCCCAGTGTTACGTTAATCGTCTTTGGCGTAATCACCGAGCAATCGATTGGCAAATTATTTTTGGCCGGTTTAATTCCTTCGTTGCTTATAGCCCTGTTTTTTATTTTTATTATTCTGGCCTGGTGTAAACTGAATCCCCTTTTAGGACCGCGAGGCGAAAAGGCTGCCTGGCGAGATAGATTAGCTTCCTTGCCCGAAGTTCTGTGGGTGGTGCTTATTTTTCTTTTGGTCATCGGGGGGATGATGAAGGGTTTTTTCACCCCCACGGAAGCAGGCAGTATTGGGGTAGGAGCGGTGCTTATTTTGGCTATTAGCCAAAGAGACCTTAATTTTAAAAACTTTCTTAAATCGGTCAATGAATCCTTAAAAACTGCCTGTATGGTGCTCATGCTCATTGCCGGCTCAACAATCCTGGGCCATTTTCTGGCCGTAACCAAAATACCTATGCTCGCCGCCGATTGGATTATTGATCTTAATTACCCCCCTTATTTAACTATGGTTATTATTGCCCTCATTTATCTTTTGGGAGGATCTTTTATTGATGACCTGGCCTTCATGATTTTAGCTACTCCTATCTTCTATCCCGTGATCATAAAAATTGGTTATGACCCTATTTGGTTCGGCATGATTATCGGCATCACGATTATGATTGGCGTAGTTATTCCGCCGGTAGCCATAAATGTTTTTGTGGTGAAGAACATCGCCAAGGTTCCCTTTGGTATTATTTATAAAGGCGTGGCTCCTTTTTTAATAAGCCTTGTTTTTTGTGCGTTTTTGTTATTCCTATTCCCGGAGATCGCTTTGTTTCTGCCCAGGTGGTTAATGCCTTAAATAAACGAGAATTAGCGTGGCTAATTTATTAGAAAGGTGAAAAAATGAATTATTTGAGACCATGTATCGTAGCCATGAAAGGATATGTTCCTGGAATTCAGCCGCCGGAGAAAGAAAAATATATCAAGTTAAATAGCAATGAAAATCCTTATCCTCCGTCTCCTCGGGTGGCCGAGACCCTGCAGAAAATTTCCTATCAAGATTTTAGATTTTATCCCGATCCTTTATGTTACCAGTTGCGGGAGAAATTAGGAGAATTTTATGGGTTGGCTCCAGAGCAGATAATTTGCGGCAATGGTTCGGATGATATCTTGAACATCATCGTACGCACTTTTCTCCAACCCGGTGAGGTTATGGCCTTTTATGAACCGACTTTTCCTCTTTACCGCGTTTTGGGGATTATTCATGGTGCGGAAATAATTGCTTTACCTTTGCCCGAACCATCTCCAGAACTTCCTGACCCTCCCCCCCGGGCTAAAGTTTTCTTCCTGGCCAATCCTAATTCACCTTTGGGCTACAACCTTTCCTTGGCGCAAGTTATCCAATTGGCGAAAAAAGTGCAAGGGATCTTAGTCGTTGATGAAGCCTATGCGGAATTTGCTAAGGAAAATGCCCTTTCTCTTCTGGCCAATTTTAAGAATGTCATTATTGTGCGCACCGTATCTAAATCATATTCTTTAGCTGGCGTGCGGTTGGGTTACGCTCTGGGGCCGGCGGAATTAATAAAAGAGATGTTTAAAGTTAAGGATCCTTTTAATGTCAATCAACTTACCCAAAAGATTGTGCTGGCCGCCCTTAATGATCCAGAATATTACCAAAAAAATATTGCCCGGATTGTGGCCACCCGTGATTGGTTTTTAGCAGAGTCCTGCAAATTGGGGTATAAGATTATTCCTTCGCAGGCTAATTTTATTTTCCCGCAACCACCGCGTAAAGGAGAAGGACGTTCATTTTATCAATATCTTTTGGAAAAAAAGATATTGACCCGTTTTTATGACGATGAAATGTTAAAAGATGGCGTGCGCATGACCATCGGTACCCAAGAAGAAATGGAATATACGCTGCAAGTAATGCGTGAGATAATAAAAAGATATTAGGGAGAGTTTAAATGGCGATAGCGAACAAAATTAAAAATTTTATGGAACAGGCTTCTTGGATTAGAAAGATGTTCGAGCAAGGCTTAGAATTAAAAGCCCGGGTCGGTGCTGATAAGGTATTCGACTTCAGCTTAGGGAATCCTAATCTTGAACCACCAGAAAAAGTTAGAAAGGCCATCTTAGAGGTAATTAATGATGAGCGGCCCGGCAAACATGCCTATATGCCCAACGCTGGTTTAAAAGAGACACGGGAGGCCGTGGCTAATTATCTTTCCCGTGAACATGACCTCCCTGTCACATGGGAACATATTGTAATGACTTGCGGCGCTGGGGGAGCACTAAACGTGGCTTTGAAGACTATTTTGGATCCCCAAGATGAGGTCTTAATTTTAGCCCCTTACTTCGTTGAATATTTTTTCTATGTAGATAATCATAATGGAATCGGTAAGTTAGTTAAAACAAATGAAGATTTTTCTTTAAATATTGGCGAGATCGAGGCAGCCATAACTCCGCGGACTAAAGCCATAATCATAAATTCTCCGAATAATCCGTCAGGGAGAGTTTATGATGAAAATAGTTTAAATAAATTAGGTAAAATGCTTGATTCTATTATAAAAAATAACAAGCAAATTATTTATCTACTTTCTGATGAGCCATACAGCAAAATAATCTATGACGGTATAAAAGTGCCCAGCATACTTCAAGCATACAAACACAGCATCATTGCTACTTCATATTCTAAGGATTTATCATTACCCGGAGAACGGATTGGTTATCTGGCGGTAAATCCACGTCTGGAGAATTGGCAGCAAGTTGTAGATGGACTAACTTTTTGTAATAGAATTTTAGGCTTTGTGAATGCTCCGGCACTGATGCAAAGAATTTTGCCACAATTGCAGGGTGTACATGTGGATGTAAATGAATATAAAAGAAAAAGAGACATGCTCTGTGCTGGAATGGCCGAAGCCGGTTATTCTTTCATTAAGCCCCAAGGGGCTTTTTATCTTTTCCCAAAATCTCCGTTGGCCGATGACGTTAAATTCGTGAATATTCTGCTGGAAGAAAATATTCTAGCCGTACCCGGAAGAGGATTTGGCGTGCCAGGCTATTTCCGATTGGCTTATTGCGTAGAAGATCGAGTTATAGAAGGATCTTTGCCTGGCTTTAAGAGGGCTTTCCTTAAAGCAAAATCTTAAAAATTTTTGGCTAATTTTTATGGCGAGAAAATAATTTCTAATTTTTATTAACGTCCGATAAGATATATTATGTAAACTAAATTCGGAATATTAAAAAAAGCAATTTTAGGCTTTAATCTTAAAAAAGGTCTTTTATCCCCTTCTGGGGCATTAGCCTAAAAAGTTAAGAAAGGACTTTTATACCAGCTTTTTGCAGAGCGGCGCGGGCTAAGATGTCCAAGACATCAAATGTGGGCACATCAAAACAATCAGGGGTTAGCACAATCGGGAGTTCAGTACAGCCAATAATAATTCCTTGTGCCCCTTTCTTTATTAATTTTTGGCCGATTTTTGTAAGCTCCCTTTTAATTCTTTTCCGATTACCTGAAGCCGTATTTTTAATAGCAAAAATATTATTTTGCACCTTTTGCAGATCGGATTCTTCGGATATTAAAGTAGAAATTTTTTTCTTAGCCAGTTCTCTTTGAAATAACCCAGTTTTAATGGTCCCCAAAGCGGCCATTAAACCCACACAATTGATAAAAGCATAATTTTCTTTGATATAAGAGATAGTTGCCTCAATTATGGAAATTATGGGGAGGATTCTCTTTTCTTTCAATTGCGGAAGAAAATAGTGAGCCGTAACGCAAGGAATAACAGCAAAATTAGCTTCCGCGCTCTTTAAAGAAAGAAGTCCTTTAATCATCATGGGCAAAGGACTTTCTCCTTGGCCCTCGATCGCTGGTAATCTTTCGGGGATTTGGGGATCATTAAAAATAACTAAGCGGGCATGGTCTTGATCTTTGGCAGCATTTGTATTGGCCAGAATTTTTTTAAAGAAGAGGAGCGTTGCTTCTGGGCCCATACCCCCCAGAATGCCGATTATCTGCCTCCGCATTGGCATAAAGTTTTACCTTCAAGATTTATTGATTATATAAGAATTTTATTTAAGAATTCTCTGGCCCTTTCGGTTTTTGGGTTAGAGAAGAAAGTTTTATCAGTTGCTCTTTCCACAATGCGGCCTTGGTCCATAAAAATTATTTCATCCGCCACTTCTTTGGCAAATCCCATTTCGTGGGTGACCACGACCATGGTCATACCTGATTTGGCCAGGTCAATCATTACATCTAAAACTTCCTTGATCATTTCAGGGTCAAGAGCGCTCGTAGGTTCATCAAAGAGCATAATCTCTGGTTCCATGGCCAATGCCCGGGCAATAGCTACCCTTTGCTGCTGGCCACCGGAAAGATTACCCGGGTATTTATGAGCTTGGTCAGGTATGCCCACCCTTTCTAACAAAGTCATGGCTTTTTTCTCTGCTTCTTGGCGACTCATTTTTTTAACTTTAATCGGGGCTAAAGTTATATTTTCTAAGGCAGTCATATGCGGGTAAAGCTCGAATTTTTGGAATACCATGCCAATCTTTTGTCTTAATTTATAGAGATTAGTATTGGGGTCTTTCAAAGATACTCCGTCAATTATAATGTCTCCTTGCTGAAAATCTTCCAAGCCATTGAGGCATTTACAGAGCGTACTTTTCCCCGAACCTGAAGGACCACAGATAACGACCACTTGATTCCTCTGGATAACTTCATTTATATTATCAAGGACTTTGAAGTTTCCGTACCATTTACTTACATTACGTATTTCTATCATCGGGCCATCCCCTTTTTAGCCTCCCATTTTTTAGTAAAATAACTCATGGTAAAGCAAAAGATAAAATAAACGATGCCCACAAAAGTATATAATTCTAAGCTGCGCACTTCCCGGGCGTCTACGACGCTGGCCGAGCGCAAAAATTCTTTCAAGCCAATCACGTAAGCGAGCGAGGTATCTTGAAAAATAATTACGGATTGGGTGAGCAGAGAGGGAATCATATTCCGTAAGGCTTGGGGGATAATAATATGACGCATGGTTTGTTTATAATCCAAGCCCGTAGAAAGGGCGGCTTGCATCTGCCCTTTGGGGATGGATTGTATTCCGGCCCGGATGATCTCCGCAAAGTAAGAGGCTTCGAAGACGATGAAGGCTACGGAAGCAGAAAGAAAGTCTCCCAGAGGCCGGCCCGCGATTATGGGAACTAAAAAATAAAACCAGAAGATCACCAAGATTAGAGGAATGCTTCTTAGGAAATTGACGAATAATGTGGCCGGGTAATAAATATAAGGACGGGAACTCAACCGCGCCATGCCTACTAATATTCCCAAAGCCAAGCCCCCGGATATGCCAATTAAAGCTAGTTGGAACGTGGTGATTAGGCCGCGCATCAAAAAGGGCAAGTTATCCACGATTACTTTATAATCAAAGATAGCCATTTCTTTTACCGACCTCGCGCAATTAACCCAGGAATAGCCAATTTCTTTTCCACCAGGCCCATTCCGGAAACGACTAGCATAGTAATGGCCAGATACACTAAGCAAGCCCCGGTGGTCGCCTCCAATCCCCGGAATGTATAAGCCTCGATTTGCTGGCTCATAAAAGTTGTTTCTAAGACGCCGACGGTCATAGCCAAAGAAGTATTTTTAAAAATCGTCAAGAACTCGGTAGTCAAAGGAGGAATCATGATGCGGATGGCCAAAGGGATAGTTACATAACGATACATTTGTAAATAAGTAAGCCCTGTACTTAGGGCGGCATGGAATTGATCTTGAGGAATGGATTGCAGTCCGGAACGAATCTGTTCAGCTACTCGTGAAGAAGTATAAATAGAGAGGGCAATGACCGTGATCCAGAATTCGGCCTGGGGAAGCTGGCGATAAAGGTAAGATTCCATTGCACTCGGCAGAACACGGGGAGCAGCAAAATACCAGAAAAAAAGTTGCACCAATAAAGGAATATCCCGAAAAAATTCAGTATAGGCAGTGGCTAAGAAACGCAGCGGCTTCCATGGGGTTATGCGACAGGTACCCACGATTATTCCTAAAAGGAGGGCAAACACCCAGCTAATTAAACCAAGCTTTATGGTCGTCCAAATTCCCTGCAGCATCCATAGTCCATATGGTTGCTCCCAAAGTACAGACCAGCGAAACTCATATGCTAACATTTGGCGCCTCAGTAAATTATTTTAGGCAAAAAAGGAGCCAAAGATAAAAGTATCACATCTTTGGCTCCGCTGATTAAAATTCCGCCAGATTATGGCCAAGCCTGCAGTTTGAGGAGAATCTTAAATTCTTCGCTCATCGGATAAGGAACTACCCCTTTGGGGCCAAGCCATTTATCATAAATTTGGTAGAAACGCCCATCTTTGATCATTTTAATAATTTCGATATTAATGAAATCCCTGAATTTAGAATCATTTTCGCGGACGATGTAGGCATAGGGATCATAGGTAATGAACCCGCCCACTACTTCATATTCTTCCGGATTGGGGGCTTTGGCTTTCAAACCCGCCAGCAAGATACCATCGGTAACATAAGCATCTAAGATATTTCTTTGCAAAGCTAAAAAGCCTTGAGAATGCTCTTGATAAACAACAATATTGGCGGCCGGTTTAATCTCTCCCTTATCATTGAGGTCACGAATTGCCTTTTCATTTGTGGACCCTTGGGCTGCCCCAACTTTTTTGCCCGCCAGGTCTTTATAACTTTTGATACCACTCCCCTTTTTTACTAAAATCTGCGTGCCCGTTAGGAAGACAGTTAGAGTAAAGTCTACAGTTTCTTCTCTGTCCACTGTGTGGGTAGTTGATCCACATTCAATGTCAATTGTGCCATTGGCTACTAAGGGAATTCGGGTCTTGGGATTTGTGGTTTTGAACACCAATTTAATCGGTTTGCCCAATTTCTTCTCCAAGGCCTTATGAAATTCTTTAGCCATATCCACGCTGAAACCAACATGTTCGTTTTCCTTGCTGATAAAACCAAAAGGAATAGCTCCATCTCTTACGCCTACTACAAATTCACCTGACTTAGAAATTTTTTCTAATGTGCCCTGGGCAAAACTGCTCAGGGGAAAGAGAAGGATAAAAGCAATAACCAAAATTTTTAAATAATCTTTCCTCATTTTTTAACCCCCTTTCTTAATTTTTCGGGATAAAAATAAATTCATCCCCAGGTCACTTTTCCATCCTCTAATCAATTTATGATTATCATTTATATAGATAAAATTGTAAAGAGAAAAGTTGCCGGGGAAGTATTGTATTACTGAATGGAATATTGGAATGGTGGAATATTGGGGTGAACCATAATCCCCCCTTACCTCCCTTTGGAAAAGCTGATCTTTACACACACTTGACACCGTGGGGGGTAACGGTATCTTGTAATGAAGATTAAAATTGTTATAAAAATTTATTTACTTTTCAACTTGTTACACTTCTCCTTTCTCGAAGGATGGATGAA